>ERZ1673752.1191-NODE-1191-length-37792-cov-7.816069_pt1 | contig 37792 bp, 32 predicted proteins | sample MGYA00580195_ERZ1673752 | MGnify/ENA primary metagenome ERZ1673752 (study PRJEB41218, sample SAMN15661744) | gut metagenome | host: Homo sapiens | place: Canada: London | collected 2015-08-20/2019-03-30 | study: EMG produced TPA metagenomics assembly of...
TACGGCGATATCACCGACCAGTCCTTCAACCAGACCACCTACGAGGCCTGCAAGGCTTACTGCGAGGCCAACGGCGTGGACTTCAACTACTACAAGCCGTCCGGCGACAGCACCTCTGAGCGTGTTGCCATGATCGAGAAGGCCGTGGAAGAGGGCTACACCGTCATCGTGATGCCCGGCTACGCCTTCGGCGGCGCCATCAAAGAGGCGCAGGATACGTATCCCGATGTCAAGTTCGTGGCGCTGGACGTCAGCGAGTATGACATCACCTCCGAGTTCTACAAGAAGGATGCCAGCGGCAACGCCACTGACGAGCTGCTGTCTGCTGACAAACAGCCCCACGTCTCCAAGAACGTTTACAGCGCTGTCTACAAAGAGGAGCTGTGCGGCTACATGGCCGGTTACGCTGCTGTGAAGATGGGCTACAAGAGCCTCGGCTTCCTGGGCGGCATGGCGGTTCCCGCCGTGCAGCGCTATGGCTACGGCTTTGTGCAGGGCGTTGACGCCGCTGCCAAGGAGATGGGCCTGAGCGATGTCAAGATGAACTACGTCTATGGCGGTCAGTTCTACGGTGATGCCGACATCACTGCCGCGATGGATACCTGGTACAAGGGCGGCACCCAGGTCGTCTTCGCCTGCGGCGGCGGCATCTACTCCTCCGCGGCTGAGGCTGCGCAGAAGGTCGGCGCGAAGGTCATCGGCGTTGACGTTGACCAGGCTGGCATCATCGACAGCAAGTATGGCGACAAGATGACCGTTACCTCCGCCATGAAGGGCCTTGCCCCCACGGTCAAGACCATGCTCACCGAGATCATGGCCGGCAACTGGGACAAGTACGCCGGTAAGGTTGAGACGCTGGGTCTCGTGTCCGGTGACGATCCCACGCAGAACTATGTCCAGCTGCCCATGGATACCACCCAGTGGACCGACAGCTTCACCCAGGACAACTATAAGTCCCTCGTGAAGGATATGTTCGACGGCAAGATCACCGTCAGCAACGACACCTCCAAGTCCGCTGCCGACTATGCCACCGTCATCACCGTCGACGATCAGGGCAAGATCAAGTAAATCTGCTTGCGATTACCGTTTCGGGGAGAGACGCCTGCGGGCGTCTCTCCTTTTTCGCGCGAAAGCGGGGCGGTTTCTCCGAAATAGCTTTACTTTGTGCGCGCATTTATAGTATACTGTATCTTAACAATGGTTTCCGTCCCCGCGATCTTTCGCGCGCGGGCCATGAAAACGGAAGGAGGGCGACTCAACTTGGAAACGCAGTATGCTATTGAGATGCTGAATATTACAAAACGCTTCCCGGGGATCATCGCCAACGACAACATTACCCTGCAGCTCAGGCACGGAGAGATCCACGCGCTGCTGGGCGAAAACGGCGCAGGCAAATCAACCCTGATGTCCGTCCTGTTCGGCATGTACCAGCCGGAGGAGGGCATCATCAAGAAAAACGGTGAGGTCGTTACCATCAAGGACCCCAACGACGCCAATGCCCTCGGCATCGGCATGGTGCACCAGCACTTCAAGCTTGTGGAGTGTTTCTCGGTGCTCGACAACATCATTATGGGCGTGGAGCCGACGAGGCACGGCTTCCTGCAGAAGAAAGAGGCGCGCGAGAAGGTCATGGCCCTCTCGGAGAAGTATGGCCTGCAGATTGACCCCGACGCGCTCGTCGAGGACATCACCGTCGGCATGCAGCAGCGCACGGAGATCCTGAAGATGCTCTACCGCGACAATGAGATTCTCATTTTCGACGAGCCGACGGCCGTGCTGACGCCGCAGGAGATCGACGAGCTGATGCAGATCATGAAGAACCTCGCCAAGGAGGGCAAGTCCATCCTCTTCATCTCCCACAAGCTCGCGGAGATCATGGCCGTCGCGGACCGCTGCACGGTTCTGCGCAAGGGTAAGTACATCGGCACCGTCGAGACGAAGAACACCACGATGGAGGAGCTGTCGGCCATGATGGTCGGCCGCAGCGTCAATTTCCATGTGGAAAAGTCCCCCTGTCAGCCCGGCGAGGTCGTGCTCAACGTCGAGCACATGACCGTCGCGAGCAAGATGCATAAGAACAACGCCGTCAAGGACGTCAGCTTTCAGGTGCGCCGCGGCGAGATCGTCTGCATCGCCGGTATCGACGGCAACGGCCAGACGGAGCTGGTCTACGGCCTGACCGGTCTGGAGCCGCTCAGCGGCGGTAAGATCACCATGTGCGGGCAGGACATCACGAACCTGTCCATCCGCAAGAAGAGTCTGCTTGGCATGAGCCACATCCCCGAGGATCGCCACAAGCACGGCCTTGTGCTGGACTATTCGCTCGAGGACAACCTCGTGCTGCAGCGGTATTTCGAGCCGGAGTTCACCACAAAGGCGGGCTTCCTGCGCCGCGACAATATCCGCAAGTACGCTACGCGCCTGATCGAGGAGTACGACGTCCGCTCCGGACAGGGTCCCATCACGCAGGCGCGCAGCATGTCCGGCGGCAACCAGCAGAAGGCCATCGTGGCCCGCGAGATCGACAAGAATCCCGAGCTGCTGGTCGCCGTGCAGCCGACCCGCGGTCTGGACGTCGGCGCGATCGAGTTTATTCACAAGCAACTGGTGGCCCAGCGCGACGCGGGCCGCGCGGTCCTGCTGGTTTCGCTGGAGCTGGATGAGGTCATGGACGTGCCGGACCGCATCCTCGTGATGTACGAGGGTGAGATCGTCGGTGAGCTGGATCCCAAGACCACCACCCAGGAGGAGTTGGGCCTGTACATGGCCGGCGCCAAGAGAGACGAGGTGAAGGCATGAAGAAGAATCTTCTGAAGCGGGACGGCGTGCAGTCGCTGATCGCGTCGCTTCTGTGCGTGGTGCTGGGCCTGCTGATCGGCTATATTGTCCTGCTGATCATCAACCCCGCCGGCGCGGGCGAGGCGATTACCACCGTTATCAAGAACTTCCTGACCTATAAAAAGCCCGAGACGCAGATGAAGTACTTCGGCAACACTCTGGTCAGAACCGCGCCGCTGCTGATGTGCTCGCTGTCGATCCTGTTTGCCTATAAGGCGGGCCTGTTCAACATCGGCGCCGCGGGACAGTACTGCGCGGGCGCCGGCATGGCGCTCTACGCGGCGCTGGCGTGGCACATGCCGTGGTGGCTGTGCATGATTATGGCCATGCTGGGCGGTGCGCTGCTCGGCGTCATCAGCGGTCTGCTCAAGTCCTACTGCAACGTCAACGAGGTCATCTCCGGCATTATGCTCAACTGGATCACGCTCTACGTCGTGAACATCCTGCTCACGAACGTGAAGGAAGCGGCCAGCCCCTACACGATGCCCGTCGCGCACGTCAACGGCGGCGCGATCATCCCCTCTCTGGGGCTCGGCAAGCTCTTTAACAACAACCAGTATGTGACGCTGGCGATCCCGCTGGCAATCCTCATCGCCGTCGGGATCCACATCCTGCTGGAAAAGACGCGCCTGGGCTATGAGCTGAAGGCAACCGGCAACAACAAGAACGCCGCGAAATACTGCGGCATGGCCGAGCGGCGCAACCTGATCCTGACGCTCGCCATCGGCGGTGCGCTGGCCGGTCTCGGCGCGGCGATGCTCTACCTCACCGGCTATGAGCAGTGGCAGTGCAGCCAGTCCTCCGTCCCCGCCATGGGCTTCAACGGCATTGCCGCGGCCTTCCTTGGCGGCCTGAACCCGATCGGGACGATTCTGGCCTCCTTCTTCATCCAGCATATCACCATCGGCGGCGCGTATGTGGATAAGACCATGTACTGCGCGCAGGTCTCCGACCTGATCTCCGCCATCATCATCTACCTGTGCGGCTTCGTGCTGTTCATGAAGTACACCATGAACCGCGGCATCGCCCGCCGCGAGGAGAAGGCGGCGGCCAGGGCGGCTGCCGCGCAGACGGAGAAAGGAGGCGAGAAGTAATGCTGCTTCTGGTGCAATATACGCTGACCTTCGCCTCCGTGCTGATTCTCGTCGCCCTCGGCGGCTGCTTCTCGGAGCACTCCGGCGTCATCAACCTCGGTTTGGAGGGCGTCATGATTATGGGCGCGCTCGGCGGCGCGCTGGTGATGCGCTACCTCTCGCCCACGGTGCCCGCTATCGTGATGATCCTCGCGGTGGTGCTGATCTCGATGCTCTTCGGCGTGATCTATTCGGCGCTGCTGGCTGTGGCCTGCATCAACTTCAAGGCTGACCAGACCATCGTCGGTACGGCGCTGAACATGCTGGGTCTCGCGGCCTCGACCGTCATCGTCAAGGCGATCAATATCTCCGCCAACCCCGATGACGTCTCCTCGATCATCCAGTACGGCCCGGCGAAGAAGCTCTTCCTCGTGAATATCGGTGGGTTTGAGTTCAGCTGGTTCATGCTCATTACGCTCCTGCTGCTCATCGCGTCGTATATCACGCTCTATAAGACGCGCTTCGGACTGCGCCTGATGGCCTGCGGCGAGCATCCGCAGGCGGCGGACAGCGTCGGCATCAACGTCTATAAGATGCGCTGGGCGGGCGTGCTGATCTCCGGCATGCTCGGCGGTCTCGGCGGCATCGTGTTCATCACGGCGGGCGTCTCCGAGTGGCGCTTTGAATACGGCGTGGTCGGCTTCGGCTTCCTGTCGCTGGCGGTTATGATCTTCGGCCAGTGGAAGCCCCAGCGCATCGCGCTGGCGGCGCTGCTGTTCGGTATGTTCCGCGCGCTCTCGAGCGTCTATACCGGCATCGGCTTCCTCGCGGCGATGAACATCCCGAGCGCCGTGTACAACATGATGCCCTACATCATCTCGCTGGTGGTGCTGGCCTTCACGTCCAAGAAGTCCCGTGCCCCCAAGGCGGAGGGTATCCCCTACGACAAGGGGCAGAGATAACTTCGTGAAAAAGGACTTTGTCCTTTTTCACGAGGGGGCTTCGCTCCGCGCTGCGCCTCGGCTGGCCTTTGGCCAGCCTGCGACGCTCGCTACGCGCAGAGTGCTTTTTGCGGCGTACACGCCGCCGCGAAAAATGGATTGGATCTTTTTCGCGCACGGCGGTGCGCGAACTCGGTGAAACCTGAAAAAGGATCGCCCGGCCATGCCGGGCGATCCTTTTGTTTGTTCTAAAGGGAGAACTTTTTATAATATCCATTGGGCGGTGAAGGCGGCTGCGGCGGCGGAGAGGGCGGCCTGCAGGGCCTTGCCGCGCAGGTACGGGCGGAGGGAGAGCCCTGCGCCACGCAGGACGGCTGCCGTCTGACAGTGGACGGAGAGACCTCCCCAGCCGAGCAGCGCCGCCGCCCACACAAAGCCCGCACGCGTCGGCGGCAGGCGCAGAATGCCGTTTGTCAGCTCGAAAAAGCCGAGCAGTGCCGGGTGCGACCATCCGGTGAGCCCTGTCAGCAGGCGCAGCGCCGTCAGGAAGAACACCACGAACGCGCAGACCTGCACCATCGCGCCCGCCGCGCTCTGCACGGCGTCGATCAGCGCCTGCGAGGGACGCATCCGTATGGCCGCGGGGAGCGCACCGGCTGAGGAGCCGCCGCGCCGCCGGTGAAGCAGCCCGACGAGGGCGGCAGAGCCGATGTGGATGGCGTAGAGCGCCGCGCCCGCGCGCAGCGAGCCGAAGCACCCCAGTCCCGCCACGCCGAAAATAAACGCCGGCCCCGCGTTATTGCAGCAGGAGAGCAGGCACTCGCCCTCCTCCCGGCCGCAGAGCCCCGCGGCGCGGAGCTGGCCGATCGTCCGCGCCCCCACGGGATAGCCGCCGACCGCGCCGAGCAGAAATGCCGACGCCCCGGCGGGTGAGACGCCCGGCAGCCGCCCGAGCGCCGGCGCGAGCACCCCGGCGCAGCCCATGGAGATGAACAGCCCCGACAGCACGAAAAACGGAAACAGCGCCGGGACAACCGACTGCGCGCAGAGCGCCAGCCCGTCCCGCACGGCCTGCGCCGTCTCCTCCGAGCGCGCGAGCACCACGGCCATCACCGCCAACAGCGCCGCCGCGGGCGCGTACCGCCACCTCATCCGCATCACCTCGCTCCACTCTATGTCCGCCGTGCCCGGCTTATCCCCCGGACAGGCAAGTTTTCCCGCCGCGCGGCATAGACTTCTGCGCATGGGGGGGTGACGCTGTGGAGAAGAAAAAGCTCACGCAGGTGGGGCTGGCCGCGATGGAGCGGCTCGACCTGCCCGGCCAACTCGCTGCGGATGTGCCGCAGATGCAGCTCACCGGCAAAAACGACTTCTATATGCTCGGCCATAAGGGCGTGTTGTCATACAGCACGGAGCTGATCGAGATCAGCGGCGGGAGCATCCTCGTGCGCGTTGTCGGGAGCCGCCTGCAGCTGCTGGCGATGACGGAGGAGGAGCTGCGCATCGGCGGCGCGGTTGATCGGGTGGAGCTGGTGGGATGATGCTGTATCGGAATGTGCTGAATTTCCTGCGCGGCAGCGTGCAGGTGGAGATCGAGTGCGCCTGCCCGGAGCGGGTGCTGAACCTGTGCGCCGTGGAGGAGATTGCCTTCTGGGATTTGCAGTGGCTCTCGCCGATTGCGCTGCGCCTGCGCGTGACGCGCCGGGGCTGGCGCGCGCTGCGGGAGGTCTGCACGCGCGCGGACGCGCAGGCCAGCCGTCTGCGCGAGCGCGGCGCGCCGCAGCTGCTGCTGCGCCTGCGGACGCGCTATGCGCTGCTGGCGGCGCTGGCGCTGTTTGCACTGCTGCTCTTCGGCGGGAACCTCTTCATCTGGTCGTTTGAGGTCACGGGGAACGAGACGGTGCCGACGGAGACGATCCTCCGCGCGCTGGAGAAGTGCGGCGTGGCCGTCGGCTCGCAGGGGCTGAAGATCCATCAGGAGGACGTGCGCAACCGCGCGCTGCTGGAGCTGCCGGACGTGGCGTGGCTCGCGGTCAACGTCCGCGGCTGCGTCGCGCATGTGCAGGTGGTGGAGCGCAAGCGCCCGCCCGCGGTGGTGCAGGAGTCGCAGGTCTGCAACGTCGTTGCGCGGCGCGAGGGGCTTGTCACGCGCGTGCAGGCGCTCGACGGCAAGGCGGTCGCCGCGCCGGGGAGCGTCGTGACGGAGGGGGAGCTGCTCATCTCCGGCGTCGCGGACTCCGAGCGCAGCGGCCTGCGCCTGCTGCACGGGATGGGCGAGGTCTGGGCGCGGACATGGTACGACCTCTCCGTCTCCGTACCGCTGAAAACGACGGAAAAGACCGGGGAGGGGCGGAAAAAGCTGCACCTTTCGCTGGATTTCGGGCGCAGGCGGATAAAATTCTACGGAAAGGGTAGCATCACAGGGGCAAACTGTGATAAAATAACAGATTATAAACCGCTTACCCTGCCGGGCGGCCTGCGCCTGCCGGTGACGCTCGTGGTCGAGCGTACCTGCGTCTATGACACGCGCCCGGCGGAGCGCAGCGCGGAGCAGGCGCGGCAGGAGGGGGAGGAGAATCTCCTCGCCCAGCTGCAGAGCCTTCTGCCGGAGGGGAGCCGCGTCGACGAGACGCATTTTGCCGCCGCGCGGCAGGGGGATACCCTGCTCGTGACGCTGCGCGCCGTCTGCACCGAGCAGATCGGCCGGCCGGTGGTGCTGGAGAACCCGGCGGGATGAGCCCGCCGCTTGACAAAAGGAGGCTTGCGCAAGTGGAACAGCGCATTGGAATTGAACGGATGGAGGAGGCCATCAACCTCTTCGGATCCTTTGATGAGAATATCCGGCTGCTGGAGTCGGAGTTTGCCGTGCAGGTGGTGAACCGCGGCGGCGAGATCGTCATCTCCGGCGAGCCGGAGAACGTCATGCTTGCGGAGAAGGCCGTGCAGGCGCTGCTGACGCTCTCAGGCAAGGGGGAGAACATCTCCGACCAGCATGTGCGCTATGTGATCGGGCTGGTGCGCTCCGGTCAGGCCGAGCGCATCAGCGAGCTGACGCAGGACGTGATCTGCATCACGTCGAAGGGCCGCCCCGTCAAGCCCAAGACGATCGGCCAGAAGGAGTATGTCCACTCGATCATGGACCGCACCGTCACCATCGGCGTCGGCCCCGCCGGTACGGGCAAGACCTATCTCGCCGTCGCGGCGGCCGTCGCCGCCTTCCGCGACAAGCAGGTCAACCGCATCATCCTCACCCGCCCCGCCGTCGAGGCGGGCGAGCGGCTGGGCTTTCTCCCCGGCGACCTGCAGTCGAAGGTCGACCCGTATCTGCGCCCGCTGTACGACGCGCTGTTCGACATGCTCGGCGCGGAGACGTATCAGAAATATCTCGAGCGCGGCAACATCGAGGTCGCGCGGCCGCACGCTCGACGACAGCTTCATCATCCTCGACGAGGCGCAGAACACGAGCCGCGAGCAGATGAAGATGTTCCTCACGCGCATGGGCTTCGGCTCGAAGGTCGTCATCACGGGCGATGTGACGCAGATCGACCTGCCGGGGGACAAGCCCAGCGGCCTGAAGGAGGCCATGAAGGTTCTGCGCGGGGTCGAGGGCGTCGGCATCTGCCAGCTGACGGGTGCGGACGTCGTGCGCCACGTCATGGTGCAGCGCATTATCGAGGCGTATGCCCGGTTTGAAGAGAGGAAGAAGTAACATGGCAAAACGGCATTACATCCCCGTCACGGCGGACGTGCCCGGCGTGAGCGACGCGATGCGTGCGCAGATCCGCCGCACCATCCGCACCGCGCTCGAGGCGCAGGGCGTGGATTTCCCCTGCGAGATCGACGTCCTCGTGACAAGTGACGACGGCATCCACGAGATCAACCGCACCATGCGGGACGTTGACCGCCCGACGGACGTGCTGAGCTTCCCGGAGTTCACGCTCACGCCCGGCGAGCTGCCCTCGCCGGAGGACGCCGACCCCGGCACGGGGCTTGTTCCGCTGGGGGACATGGTGCTCTCGCTCGAGCGCGTGCGCGCGCAGGCGAAGGAGTACGGCCACAGCAATCGCCGCGAGATGTCCTATCTCGTGACGCACTCGGTGCTGCACCTGCTCGGCTACGACCACCTCGACGAGGGGCCGATGAAGCGCCAGATGCGCGAGCGCGAGGAAGCAATCATGTCCCTGCTGGGGCTGGAGAGATAAACGGAGAACGGCGTTCTCTGCATATAAAAAATAGCTCAAAAGAAAGTTGAGGATCACCTATGAACATCGAAAAAACCGCTATGATCACCGTCTGCGGCCGGCCGAACGTCGGCAAGTCCAGTCTGACAAACGCGCTGGTGGGCGAGAAGATCGCCATCGTCTCCCGCAAGCCGCAGACCACGCGCAACCGCATCTACGGCGTTGTGAACCGCGGCGATACGCAGTATATCCTGCTCGACACGCCGGGCCTGCACAAGGCGCGCTCCCGTCTCGGCGACTACATGGTCAAGGTTGTGCGCGAGAGCCTTGCGCAGGTCGAAGCGGCGCTGCTGCTGGTGGAGCCGATCGCCCACGTCGGCGAGCCGGAGAAGATCCTGCTCGAGCGCATCCGCGAGGAGAAGCTCCCCTGCATCCTCTGCATCAACAAGATCGACACCGTCGAGAAAAAGGACGACCTGCTCGCCGTCATCGCGGCCTACAGCGCCGTCTATCCGGACTTTGATGCGATTATCCCCATCTCCGCCCGCACGGGCGACGGGCTCGACGAGCTGATGGCGCAGCTCGCGAAATACGCCGTCCCCGGCCCGCAGCTCTTCCCCGACGGCATGACGACCGACCAGCCGGACAGTCAGGTTTGCGCCGAGATCGTGCGCGAGAAGATGCTGCGCTGCCTGGATAAGGAGATTCCGCACGGCACGGCTGTGGAGGTCACGCGCTTTACCGAGCGCGACAACGGCATCATCGACCTCGACGTGACGATCTACTGCGAAAAGGCCAGCCACAAGGGCATCATCATCGGCAAGCATGGAGACATGCTCAAGCACATCAGCACGCTCGCGCGGCAGGACATCGAGAAGTTCATGGGCACGAAGGTCTACATGGAGACGTGGGTGAAGGTCAAGGAGAACTGGCGCGACAACGTGAATTTCATCCGCGCGCATGGGTATGATGAGCAGTAAAGGATTTGGGTTCTGAGAGGGATCTGTTTGTGCCTCCGGCGGCATACTTTTTGCCAGCAGCGGCAAAAAGCATGCCGCTGCTGGCAGTACACGCTGATTCAGCCGCCAATCCCCGCCAGAAAAACATCCCCGACACCCGCTCCACAACTTACCAGCCATAATCCCGCCCCGCGCGCCCATGCTAAGGGCATGGGAGGTGAACGGCATGGACGATTTCTGGGAGCTGTTCTGCCAGACCGGCGCGCCGGAGGCCTATATGCTCTATCGCGCCGCACAGGAGGAAAACGCATGCAGCAAGCAAAAACCGTGACAAGCGGTCTGGTGCTGCGCCAGACGGTGACAAAGGAGACGGATCTGATCCTGACGGTACTGACGCCGGATCTGGGGAAAATCCCTGTCATTGCGCGCGGCGCGCGGCGGAAAAACAGCCGTCTGGCCGCCGCGTGCCAGCTGCTGGCCTACTCCGAGCTGACCGTCTATCAAAAGGGCGCATGGTATATGCTCGACGAGGCGAGCACCATCGAGCTCTTCGACGGCGTGCGGCAGGATTTTGAAAATCTCGCGCTCGCGTCGTTTTTCGCCGAGCTGACAGAGTCGGTCGCGGAGGAGGGAAGCCCCGCGCCGGAGCTGCTGCGCCTGCTTTTGAACGCGCTCTACGCGCTCGGCGTGCTGCACAAGGAGCCGCTGCTCGTCAAGACCGCCTTTACGCTGCGGCTGCTCGCACTCGCGGGGTTTGGGCCGCTGGCGGACGGCTGCGCCGTCTGCGGCCGGCCGGAGCCGGAAAAGCCGATGCTCGACGTCGTGCACGGCATCGTCCACTGCGCCGCCTGCAAGCAGCCGGGCGGCCTGTCGCTGCCGCTGACGCAGGGCGCGCTCGCGGCGCTGCGGCATATCCTGTACTGTCCGAATAAGAAGCTCTACAGCTTCACGCTCGAGCGTCCCGCTCTGCGTCAGCTCGACCACGCGGCCGAGGCGCTGACCGCTGCCCAGCTCGAGCGCAGCTTCCGCACGCTGGACTACTATAAATCCATCTTTCCCACAGAGGTATCTACATATGAGTGAACTATACGACAAATCCATCCGCACGCTCGAGCTGCCCGCCGTGCTGGAGGTGCTGGCGCAGAAGGCCGTCAGCGAGGCGGCGCGCGAGCGCTGCCGAAAGCTCTATCCGAGCAGCGACTTGGATGAGGTGCGCCGCCTGCTCGACGAGACGGACGCCGCCCGTACGCGTCTCGGGCTTTACGGGAGCCCCGCCTTTTCCGGCGTGAAGGATGTCTCCGCGGCGCTGACGCGCGCCGACCACGGCGGCATGCTCAACACGCGCGAGCTGCTCGATATTGCGGGGCTGCTCACGGCTTCGCGCCGCGTCAGCGAATATGACCGCGACCGGCAGGGCGAGGCCACGGTGCTCGACCACTATTTCTCCGCCCTGCACACGAACAAGTATCTCGAGGACCGCATCCGCGGCGCCATCCTCGACGAGGAGACGATCGCCGACACGGCCAGCCCGGAGCTTGCCGACATCCGCCGCAAGATGCGCGTCGCGGCGACGAAGGGCCGCCAGATTCTCCAGCGCATCATCTCCTCGCCGTCGTATGCCAAGGTGCTGCAGGAGGCGCTCATCACCCAGCGCGACGGGCGCTTCGTCGTGCCCGTCAAGGCCGAATGCAAGGGGAGCCTGCCGGGCCTTGTCCACGACATCTCATCCTCCGGCGCGACGCTGTTCGTCGAGCCGATGGGCGTCGTGCAGGCCAACAACGAGCTCAAGGAGCTGCAGGCACGCGAGGAGCGCGAGATCGAGCGCATTCTGCGCCAGCTCTCCGCCGACTGCGGCGACCAGATGGAGAACATTCTCTATGACTATGACATCCTCGTCCACCTCGACGTGATCTTTGCCCGGGCGCAGCTGAGCTATCAGATGAGCGCTGCCCGGCCGGAGGTGCGCCGCCGCGGCGGGATCGTCCTGCGCCGCGCGCGCCACCCGCTGCTCGACCCGGCGAAGGCCGTGCCCATCAGCGTGGAGCTCGGCCAACAGTTCGACACCCTCGTCATCACCGGCCCGAACACCGGCGGCAAGACCGTCACGCTCAAGACGCTGGGGCTGCTGTGCCTGATGGCGCAGTGCGGCCTGCACATCCCCGCCGACGACGGGAGCGTCGTGCGCGTGTTTGACCGGGTGCTCGCCGACGTCGGCGACGAGCAGTCCATCGAGCAGAGCCTGTCGACGTTCTCGGCGCACATGGCGAACATCGTCCAGATCCTGCAGCAGGCGGACGAGCAGAGCCTGCTCCTGTTCGACGAACTGGGCGCGGGCACCGACCCCGTCGAGGGCGCGGCGCTCGCCATCGCCGTCATTCAGGAGGTGCGCTCACGCGGGGCGCTGACCGCCGCCACGACGCACTATGCCGAGCTCAAGACCTTCGCCATGACGACGGCGGGCGTGGAGAACGCGTCCTGCGAGTTCGATGTCCAGACGCTCCGCCCGACGTACCGCCTGCTCATCGGTATCCCCGGCAAGTCCAACGCCTTCGCCATCTCGCGCCGCCTCGGTCTTGATGAGCACGTGATCGAGGCCGCCCGCGCGCAGATGGACAGCGAGTCCGTCCGCTTCGAGGACGTGCTGACGCAGCTCGAGGAGAAGCGCCAGCGGCTTGAGCGCGCGCAGAGCGAGGCCGACCGTCTCTGGCAGCAGCGCGAGGAGGACGCGCGCAAGGCGCGCACCTTCCGCGAGCAGATGGAAAAGGCCAAGGAGAACGCCCGCAGCAAGGGCGAAGCCGAGGCCAAGCGCATCGTCCGCGAGGCGCAGGCGAAGGTCGACGCCATCTTCGCCGAGCTCGACGAGCTGCGCCGCCAGCAGCAAAAGCGCGCAGACTTCCAGCAGATGAACGACGCCCGCGCGAACGTCCGCCGCGGCCTGAACGAGGCCGAGGCCCTTGTACGCAGCCGCGAATCCGACCCCGAGCCGATCCCCGCGCCCAGCCGCCCGATCCGCGTGGGCGATCAGGTGGAGCTGCCCGGCGTGAACCGCGCGGCGGAGGTGCTGACGGTGAACGCCGACGGCTCGCTCGTGCTGCAGGCCGGCAAGATGAAGATGACCGTGAAGCGCGGGCAGGTGCGCCTGCTCGAGACGGCCGAGGAGATCCAGAAGAAGAAAAAGCAGCAGAGCCGGGCGCAGTCCTCCTCGCCGAAGATTCAGCTCGCGAGCCGCGCGGCCTCGGAGCTTGACATCCGCGGCTATGAGACGCTCGAGGCCGAGAGCGTGGTCGACAACTACATCGACTCCGCCGTCATGGCCAAGCTCGGCTCCGTCACGATCATCCACGGTAAGGGTACCGGCGCCCTGCGCAAGGCTGTCCATGAGATCCTGCGGCGCAACAAGGCCGTCAAGAGCTTCCGGCTCGGCCGCTACGGCGAGGGCGAGGCCGGCGTGACGATCGTGGAGCTGAAATAAGCGGTTTTTTGTGGAAAGCGCTAAAATCCACAGCGGCGGCAGAGCCGCCCGCGCGAAAAATTGGCGGATTCGATATTGCATTATCCGCCGGAATTCAGTATAATCATAGTACGTATTTCTGGCCGTTTTGGCCCGCAAGAGAGATTAGCTGCATGAAAAAAGGAGCTGGGTTGATGTATACGCAGGAAATCACCGTTAAAAATGAGGTCGGTCTGCACGCCAGACCTGCCACCTACTTTATTCAGAAGGCCAACGAATTCAAGAGCGGCATCTGGGTGGAGAAGGAAGAGCGCCGTGTCAACGCCAAGAGCCTTCTGGGCGTGCTGTCGCTGGGCATCGTGAAGGGTACGACCATCACGCTGATCGCCGACGGCGTGGACGAGAAGGAAGCTGTCGACGCTCTGACGAGCCTGATCGAGAGCAACTTCGGCGAATAAAGCAAACGCGAAACAGGAACGGAGGTTTCCGCCATCAGGCGGAGAACCTCCGTTTTGCTTTGTCTATTTTTGCTTTTCGGGCGTGTCCGCGCCCGTGTGGAAGTGGTCGTAGACGGCACGCGCCGCCTGCTGCGGCAGCACGTCCTCCAGCTCGTGAAGCTCCGCCGCCTCGATGGCGCGCACGGTCTGGAAGCGCTTTCGCAGTGCGTCCCTGCGCACGGGGCCGATACCGGGGATCCCGTCGAGCCGCGAGACAAGCGCGCTGCGCGAGTGCTTCTCGTGGTGATAGGTGATGGCGAAGCGGTGCACCTCCTCCTGAATCCGCCCGACAAGGGCGAAGAGGGGCGGGCTGTGCTGGATGCCGATCTCCTGCCCCTGCGGCGTCATCAGCGCGCGGGTGCGGTGGCGGTCGTCCTTGACCATGCCGAGGATCGGCACCTCCAGCCCCAGCGCGGCGAGCGCCGTCTGCGCGGCACGGGCATGGCCCTCGCCGCCGTCGATCAGCAGGAGGTCGGGCAGCTCGCTGAACTTCTCGTCCCCGTCGAGATAGCGCCGGAAGCGCCGCGTCAGCACCTCCTGCATGGCGCGGTAGTCGTCGGGGTGGTCGAGCGTCTTGATCTGGAAGCGCCGGTAGTCGCGCTTGAGGGGCCGCCCGTCGCAGAACACGACCATAGAGGCGACCATGTCGGACGCGCCCGTGTTGGAGATATCGTAGGACTCGATGCGGTGCGGCGCGTGATTGATCCCTGCGAGCGCGCCGAGCTGCTCGAGCGTATGATTCGTGCGCTCGGCGTCGGAGGTGATGCGCTCGACCTCCTCGCGCGCGTTGCGCCGCGCAAGGCGCAGCAGCTCCGCCCGCTCGCCGCGCTGCGGTACGCGGAGCGTGACCTTGTGCCCCGCCTGCTCCGTGAGGAGCGTCCCGAGCGCTTCGCCCTCCTCCGGCAGCACCGGCAGCAGGATCTCCGCCGGGACGGTGCCGCGGCCGAGGTAGTACTGGCTCAGCACCGCCGCGAGGATGGACGCCTCGTCCTCCTCGCTCTGAGTGGGGAAGACGTCGACCTCGCGGCCGAGGAGATTGCCGTCTTCAATATGCAGCACGCTCCACCCGCAGCGCACCGCGCCGGGGTACACGCCCCACACGTCCGTGTCGGCGCAGACGCCCGCGATGACCTGCTGCGTCTTGCCGAGGACGGAGATGGCGCGGATGCGGTCGCGCAGGGCGGCCGCGCGTTCGAACTCCAGCGCTTCGGCGGCTTGCTCCATCTCCGTCTGCAGCTCCGCCGTCAGCTGGCGGTAGTGACCGCTGAAGATGCGCTCGGCCTGTCGGATGCGGGCCTGATACTCCGCGCGGCTCGGCCCGTCCGGCAGACAGAACCCGTCGCACCGGCCGATGTGGTGGTTCAGGCACGGGCGCTCGCGCCCGATGTCTCGCGGAAACTGGCGCGAGCAGGTCGGGAGCTTCAGCGCCGAGCAGACGGCCTCGATGGCGAGACGCGTCTCACGCCGCCCGCCGAACGGGCCGAAGTACTTCGCCCCGTCGTCCACCGTGCGCCCCACGAGCGAAAAGCGCGGATAGTCCACCCCCTGCTGCAGCCGTACGAAGGGATAGCCCTTGTCGTCCTTGAGCAGGATGTTGTAGCGCGGCATGTGGCGCTTGATGAGGGAGTTTTCAAGGATGAGAGCCTCGAACTCCGTGGAGACGAAGATCGTGTCGAACCGGTCGACCTGCGCGACCATGGCGCGCGTTTTCTCGTTGTGGGACGCGGTGTCCTGAAAGTATTGGCTCACGCGGTTTTTCAGCTTCTTGGCCTTGCCGACGTAGATCACCTTGCCGGTCTTGTCCATCATCAGATAGACCCCCGGCAGCAGCGGCAGATCATTCGCCTTTTCCCGCAGCTCGTCGCGCGTCATGGCGCTCACCTCCGGATAAAAGATTGGCTTTCAGTATACCACGCCGCCGCCCGCGCCGCAAGCGCCGGAAAACCGCCCTTGCGCTTTGCGCGCCGCGGACGTATAATAAACGGTACCCTTGTCAATCGAGGGTACGACACCCAACCACAGCTTACTACCAAGGAGGACACGCATGACCTGGAAAAGCCGTATCGCGGCGCTGCTGCTGGCGCTGTGCTGCCTGACGGCGGCGCTCACCGGCTGCGGCAAAAAGCAGACGGACACCGCCGCACCCATCGACCAGCCCACCCAGCCCACCCAGACCGCCCCCGAACCGGTCGACGATTATAAGCCTACGAAGGGCGACAAGCCCTATTATGTGCGCGTCAACCTGCAGGCGGGGACGGTGACCGTCTATTCCCGCGACGAGAGCGGCTATTACAGCGTCCCCTATAAGGCGATGATCTGCTCCGGCGGCGAGTCCACCCCGCGCGGGCACTTCAAGCTCACAAACTGGCGGCAGGAGTGGCTCGGTCTCGTCGGCGACGTCTACGGGCACTACTGCACGCAGATCAAGGGCAACTACCTGTTCCACTCCGTGCCGTACACGGAGAAATACGGCAAGAATTCCCTCCAGTGGGAGGAGTATGACCGGCTCGGCACCGTCTGCTCCCACGGCTGCATCCGCCTGCAGCTGATCGACGCGAAGTGGATCTACGACCACATGCGCGAGATCGAGGAGGTGGAGCTCTACGACAGCGACTATCCCGGTCCGCTCGGGACGCCGGCAATCGAGAAGATTAGCGGCGACACGGTGCGCCGCGGCTGGGATCCGACGGATCCCGACCCGCACAACCTCTGGCTCCCGAACCCCGAGCCGGGCACGCCCGCGCGGCCCTCGGCCCCGGTGAAGTCCGACCCCACGCCCGCGCCGGATCCGACCCCGGCCGAGCCGGCCGAGCCGACAGAGCCGACGGAACCGACGGAGCCGACAGAACCGACGGAGCCGGAGAATCCCGATCCCACGCCGGATCCGAACCCCACGCCGGACCCCGAGCCTGACCCGGATCCGACGCCCGATCCCACCCCCGATCCGGATCCCGCGCCGACGGAGCCGACGGAACCGACCGCGCCGGAAAATCCCGCGGGCGGCGATACCCTCGATTGACAAAGGCAAACGCGGTTTTTCGGGGCTGAAACAACGGTCAGCTTCGTTTTCCTCGTTGCCGGGCGACAGCCCGGCTGCCTCGTCAGTCTCGCTGACCATCGTTTCCGCTCCCGAAAAACTCCGAAGGACTTTCCGACGAGCAATGATGGGCTCTGGCGAGGAAGAGGACAACGGCGGGCTGGCGCCCGCCTAGGACGATGACGACGTCCAGCGCCCATCAGGGCTGCCGGAAAGCGTGTCTGCCCTTGTCAATCGAGGGCAACTGACCCCACCACCCCCAGCGGGCCGCGCCCTCTGGGGGTGATTTCTAAATGAGAGAAGGAACGTATATGATTCAGGATATTGCGCCCCATGTCTATGACCGCACCTATCGCCGCCTTGCCGCCGGGCCGCAGGACTGCGCGCTCTGCTGCGCGCAGGGGCGGGTGCTCCTGCTGCGCGAGGAGGGCGTCTGGCGCGTGCCGCGCTTTGCGGATTTCCCGGCGGGCTGCGCCCCGCGCATGACGGACGCGCGGCACATTTTCCGTATTGACGGGACGGACTGCTTCCTCGCGGAGCCGCCGCAGGGCGCGCCCGTCCCCGCCGACGAGATGCTGGCCGACTGCCCGCTGCCGGAGGAGTTCGTCTGGTGCAGCGTGCAGGAGGTGCGCGCCGTGCGCCCAATGGCCGCGGCGTTCGCAGCGATTACGGCGCTGCAGCTGCACCGCTGGTACAAAAGCCGCAGCTTCTGCGGCCGCTGCGGCGCGCCGACGGAGCCGAGCTGCACGGAGCGCGCCATGGTCTGCCCCAAGTGCGGCCTGATCGAGTATCCGAAGATCTGCCCGGCGGTGATCGTCGCCGTGAGCGACGGCGAACGCCTGCTCGTCAGCCGCTACCGCGACCGGCCGTTCCGCGGCTGGGCACTGATCGCGGGCTTTGTCGAGATCGGCGAGACGCTGGAGGACACCGTCCGCCGCGAGGTGCTGGAGGAGACGGGGCTGCGCGTGAAGAACCTGCGCTATTACAAGAGCCAGCCGTGGAGCTTTTCGGACACGCTCCTCGCGGGCTTTTACTGCGACCTCGACGGGAGCGATGCCATCCGCATCGAGGAGGACGAGCTGAGCGAGGCGCTCTGGCTGCCGCGCGGCGAGATTCCGCCCCGCGGAAACGACGTCAGCCTGACGGCCGAGATGATGGAGCGCTTCCGCCTCGGACAGGACGGCCTGCCGGTATAAAATCCGCCGCGTCCGTGTAAAATGGGGATAAACCATGAACGCGGAGGCGGGAATATGACGGATCGGAAGTGGAAAACATGGGAGGTCATCGGACTGCTGGTGACGCTGGCGCTGGGGAACCTCCTGCATTTTGTCTATGAGTGGAGCGGCGACAGTCCCCTGACGGCGCCCATCGCGGCGGTGAACGAGTCGACGTGGGAGCACATGAAGCTGCTAGCCGTGCCGTGGGTGCTGTTCTCGCTTGTCGAGCGCGCGGCGCGCGGACGGAGCGGCGGCACCGTGCCGATGGCGCGTGCGCTGGGACTGCTTGCGGGGCTCGCGGCCATCCCGCTGCTGTACTATACCTACCGTGGTATTCTGGGCTTTGACGTGATGGTCGTGGACATCCTGATCTTTCAGGCGGCGGTTCTGCTCGGCTTCTGGGTGAGCTGGCGGGTGCAGCGCACGGGGCGCTGGACGTCCCCGGCGGCACAGATCGCGGGGGTGCTGGCGCTGCTGGCGGTGCTGACGCTCTTCGTGGTCTGGACGTACCGTCCGCCGCACCTGCCGCTCTTCTGTGACCCGGTCACGGGGCGGTACGGAATTCAATAAAGCGGGGCGCCGTTCCGAGGGGGACGGCGCCGCTTTTTCTTGACCGTGGGGGACAGGTATTGTATAATGGGTGCAAAGTGGCGGTGTGCGCCGAGAGGGCAGCAGCGCGCCGAAATGGAGGCGACAGAATGAAGAAAATTGTGCATAAACCGGCGGCGCCGATCTATGCGGCGGCCGTCGTATGGATCCTGTACGCGCTGCTGTTCCCGCTGTACCGCGTGGGGCATTTCGCGCTGTGCGCGGCGGCATCGGCGGCGGTATATCTCATCGCCCGGCTCTTCTGCAGGGATGTGGTAGAGGAGGTCGAGGAAAAGCCCGAGCCGACCGGCAACGCCGAGCTCGACAAGATGATCTCCGACGGCAATCTCGCCATCGCCGAGATGAAGCGCCTGAACGAGTCCATCAAGGACGAGAAGATCAGCCGCCAGATCGACCGGCTCGAGGAGATCTCGGGCAAGATCTTCGACTGCGTGAAGGCCAGCCCCGAGAAGCTCCCGCAGATCCGCAAGTTCATGAACTACTATCTCCCCACCACGCTCAAGCTCCTCAACGCCTATGACCGCATGGGGAGCCAGGGCGTCTCCGGCGAGAACATCTCCGGCACGATGGAGCGCGTGGAGAACATGATGGGGACGATCGTCACCGCCTTCGAGCGCCAGCTCGACGGCCTTTTCGGCGATCAGGCGCTCGATATCTCGACGGACATCACCGTGCTCGAGAATATGATGGCGCGCGAGGGGCTGAGCGACGACCCCATCCACCGTACGCAGAGCGAGCAGACAGACAGCGACGACAAATCCTCCGGCGGAATCCAGCTGGAGCTGTGAGTAACATATAAGAAGAGAAAGGATGCATCATCATGACCGATAACATGACGCCCGAACTGACGCTGGACCCCAACACCGCTGCCGCCGCCGAGACAGTGCCGCAGCTGACGCTGACGCCTGAGGCTCCGGAGCCCCCCAAGGTCGAGGAGAAGAAGGCCGAGCCCGTCGAAATGGACGATAAGCTCCTCTCCGACGAGGAGAAGAAGGCCGTGGAGGAGTTTTCCCATAAGATCAACATCCGCGACACGAATATGATCCTGCAGTACGGCGCGGCGGCGCAGAAGAGCGTCGCGGGCTTTTCTGAGAGTGCGCTCAACAACGTCCGCAGCAAGGATCTCGGCGAGGTGGGCCAGGATCTGAGCCAGCTTGTCGTCGAGCTGAAGGGCTTCGGCGAGGGCGAGGAGAAGAAGGGCTTCATGGGCCTGTTCAAGAAGGCGGGCAATCGCCTCGAGACGATGAAGGCCCAGTACAGCAAGGTCGAGGCCAACGTCGACAAGATCGCCCAGAGCCTTGAGCAGCACCAGATCACCCTGCTCAAGGATGTGGCGATGTTCGACCAGATGTATGAGCTGAACCTGAAGTATTACAAGGAGCTGACCATGTACATCCTCGCCGGCAAGAAGCGGCTCGAGGAGGTGCGCACGGGCGAGCTCGAGGAGCTGCGCCTGAAGGCGGAGAAGAGCGGCCTTGCCGAGGATGCGCAGGCGTATAACGACCTCGTCAACCTCTGCAACCGCTTTGAAAAGAAGATCCATGACCTCGAGCTGACGCGCATGGTTTCCGTGCAGATGGGCCCGCAGACCCGCCTGCTTCAGAACAACGATACCCTGATGATCGAGAAGATCCAGTCCTCGCTCGTCAATACCATCCCCCTGTGGAAGAGCCAGATGGTGCTCGCCCTCGGTATGGAGCACAGCCGTCAGGCCACGGCCGCGCAGAACGCCGTCACCGAGATGACCAACGAGCTCCTGCGCAAGAACGCCGACACGCTCAAGATGGGCACCATCAACACCGCCAAGGAGGCCGAGCGCTCCATCGTCGACATCGAGACGCTGCAGCACACGAACGAGCAGCTGATCTCCACGCTCGACGAGGTCGCCCGCATCCAGAAGGAGGGCGCCGAGAAGCGCAAGGCCGCCGAGGTCGAGCTGGGCCGCATCGAGGGCGAGCTGAAGCAGAAGCTGCTGGAGCTGCGCGGCTGAGCACCGGCTCTTTGAGGAGTAACCATGAAATTTTTCAAGAAACGCAGCGTGGCTGTGGTGGTGCTGGTGCTGGCCATTCTGGCCTCCTGCGCCTACGGCCTGTATAAAAAGCCCGCTGACCAGCTGAATGTCCAGTACGGCACGTGGCTGCTCGACGGGGCGGGGGTGCTCTCCGCCGACACCGAGCAGACCATCGGCGATTATAACCAGAAGTGGGACAGCAGCTACCGCGCCGTCATCGCCGTGGCGTCGACAGACGACATCCACGGCTGGACGGCGGAGAAATACGCGAAGACCCTTGGAAAGAGCTGGGGGCTCGGCGCAAACGACATGCTCCTGCTCATCGTGAAGGGTGGGGACTACTACGTCGCCCTCGGCGACACGATCAACCAGAGCCTGACTGATACACAGATTGCTAAGCTCCAGTCCGCCATCGAGACGCCCTACTATCAGGGGGACTGCGACGGCGCGGCGACGGCCTTTTTCCGTCAGGCGGACGTCGTGCTCGCGCAGGTGATGCAGAGCGGCGGCTCGTCCTACAGCGGCGGCTACAGCGAGAGCTATAACGGCGGCTGGGCGGATTCCAGCGGCGCGAGCGTCAGCAGCGTGATCGTGCTGATTATCGCGATCTTCGTGATCTGGGTGCTGCTTGACCGTATGCGCTATACCCGGTATCAGCGCCGTATCCGCGTCGGCGGGCCGGTGATCCCGTACTACTATCCGATCTTCTGGGGCCGCCCGAGACGGCGCAGACCCGCTCCGCCCCCGCCCCGCGGCCCGCGCGGCGGTCCCCGCCCGCCGATGGGCGGCGGCCCGCGTCCCGGCGGCGCACCGCCGAGAAGGCCCACACCGCCCCGCTCCGCCCCGCCCCGCCGCCCCAGCGGCGGCAGCTTCGGCGGCTTCCGCCCCGGCGGGTTCGGCGGAGGTTCGCGCCCCGGCGGCTTCGGTGGCGGCGGCTTTGGCGGGGGATCCCGCGGCGGCCGCGGCGGCGGGTTTGGAGGGGGCGGCTTCGGCGGCGGCCACCGCTGATCCGGCTGTCTTATAAAAGCGTAAACAGTGCGCCATCCATGCGGATGGCGCACTGCTTTTTCGGCTGCCTGGGGCGCCGGTGGACATTTCCTGTAAAAAAATACCGCCCAAAAGTGCCGGAAAATGAAAATAATGCTTGCAATGCGGCAGAAAATATGTTACATTGCAAGGCGACAATTGAATAGGAAAACCATTATTTCTGTGCCGCCGAAACGAGCGGCAAACAAAGGAGAAGCGTATGAAGAAGAACAAAATCCTGAGTCTTTTCCTGGCGCTGATGATGATCTGCGCTGTACTCCCCGGATGCGGAGACGGCAGCGGATCGGGCACCGAAGGAAGTAACGGCTTGCAAGCAGAGCGAAAAGCCAACAACGAAATCGTTGCGGCGATCGCCGAGGACCTGAAAAGTCTTGACCCGCACAGCAGTACCACGGCAGGAACGAGAGAGGTCTTATTCAACATCTACGAGGGCCTGTTCAAAACCGGCCCCGATGGTGAATTGATCCCCGCTGTTGCCGAGAAGTACACCACCTCCGCTGACGGCCTGACTTATACCTTCACCCTGCGTGACGGCGTCAGATTCCACAACGGAAACGCGGTGACGGCGGAGGATGTGATCTATTCCATCAAACGCTGTGCCGACAATGAGGGGAGTGCCATTGACTCTTCGCTCGTGTCGGCTTTTTCCGTCATCAGCGACGTGCAGGCCACGGACGACAAGACCGTCGTCCTCACGCTCAAGCAGCCGGATCTCGAGCTGCTGAACTTCCTGACGGCTGCCATCGTGCCGGCGAACTATGACAAGCTCGACACCGAGCCCTGCGGCACCGGCCCGTTCAAGTTCAGCTCCCGCTCCGTCAAGGAGAACTTCGTCATCGAGAAGTTCGACGAGTACTGGGGCACCCCGGCCTCGCTCAGCAAGGTCACCTTCCAGGTCTATGACGATTCCACCGCCCTCGTCAACGCCCTGCAGTCCGGCGCGGTGGATCTGTGCTCGAAGCTGACCTCCGCCCAGACGGCGCAGCTGTCCGACAGCTACACCATCCTCGAGGGCACCATGAACCTTGTGCAGGCGGTCTACCTCAACAACAATGCCGCACCCTTCGATAACGAGAAGGTGCGTCAGGCCATCAGCTATGCCATCAACCGCCAGCAGATCCTCGACATGGTCGCCGACGGCCATGGTACCGCGGTCGGCAGCAGCATCTATCCCAAGCTCGCGAAGTATTTCCTGCCCGAGCTCGTGAACTATTACGAGTACAACCCCGAGAAGGCCAAGCAGCTGCTGGCCGAGGCGGGCTATCCCAACGGCTTTGACATGTCCATCGCCGTCATCTCCAGCTACCAGCCCCACATGGACACGGCCGAGGTCGTCGTGGAGCAGCTGCGCGCCATCGGCGTGAACGCGGAGGTCGTCCCCATGGACGAGGCGACGTGGGCCGATCAGGTCTATAAGAACCGCCAGTTCCAGGCAACCATCAACGGTCTCGCCGCGAAGAACACGACCGCGAGCGACATGCTCGCCCGCTTTGTCTCCACGAACGGCAAGAACTTCGTGAACTACAATAACTCCGAGTACGACGCGCTCTATGCGCAGGCGCAGGCCTGCACCGACGACGCGCAGCAGACCGCGATCTACAAGCAGCTCGAGACGATGCTCACCGAGACGGCCGCGAACCTGTACCTGCAGGATCTGGCCAACCTCGTGGCCATCCGCAGCGACCTGACGGGCTATCAGTTCTATCCCATCTACGCCATGGATTTCAGCACCGTGGCCTACAGCAAGTAATTCAGTCATAATGAAAAGAGGCGATCACCATGAAGTATGCGGCGAAGAAAACAGCCATGATGCTGCTGACGATGGTGATCGTCTCTTTTCTCGCGTTTCTGGCCTTCCAGATTATCCCCGGCGACGCCGCCGTCAATAAGCTCGGCAGCGACGCGACCGTCGAGGCCGTCGAGGCGCTGCGTCATGAGATGGGGCTCGACCGGCCGTTTTTCGTGCGGTACGGCGAGTGGGTGCTTGGCGCGCTGCGCGGCGACTTCGGCGCGTCCTACAGCTATTCCATGTCCGTTTCCCAGATGCTCGCGGGGAAGCTCCCGATCACGGCGCTTTTGACGGCACTGGCGTTTTTGCTGATCGTGGTGATCTCCATCCCGCTCGGCATCTTCACCGCCGGGCACGCGGGAGGCCGCTTTGACAAGGCGCTGACGGTTGCGAATCAAGTGCTCATGGCCGTTCCACCGTTTTTCACCGGCGTGCTGCTCACGCTCATCTTCGGGCTGACGCTGCGCTGGTTCACGCCGGGGGCGTTCGTCGCGCCGGAGGTGAGCTTCTGGCGCAGCGTGGGGTATCTGATGTTCCCCGCCGTCTCCATCGCCCTGCCGCGCATCGCCATGACGGTCAAGATGCTCAAGGGCTCCATCCTCACGGAGCTGGAGCGCGACTACGTCCGCACGTCCTACAGCCGCGGCAACAGCCGCCGCACCACGCTCTACCGCCATGTCCTGCGCAACGCCGTCCCCGCGACGGTGACGTTTCTGGCCATGACAGTCGCCGACATCGTGGCCGGCTCCGTCGTCATCGAGCAGGTCTTTGCCATCCCCGGCCTCGGGCGGCTCCTGCTCAGTTCCATCAGCGGGCGCGACTATCCCGTCGTCCAGGCGGTCGTCGTGATTCTCGCGTTCTGGGTCGTGCTGGTGAACCTCATCGCCGACCTCATCAACCAGCGGCTGGATCCCCGGCTGCGCCTGTCATAAGGGGAGGGGAACGTATGCTGCTGCATCAGAAAAAGAACCACTATCTGCGTGTGGGCCTCGTCATGACGGCGCTCATCACGCTTCTGGCCGTCGTCGGCGCGTTCTGGACGCCCTATGAGCCAACGGCCATCGCCGGCGGCGCAAAGTTTGCCGCGCCGTCGCTTGGCCACCTGTTCGGGACCGATAACTTCGGCCGCGACATCTTCAGCCGCGTCATGTGCGGCGTCGGCACGACGTTTTTCATCGCCCTCGGCACGATTTTGCTCGGCGCGGGCGTGGGAATCCTCATCGGCGCCTTCACCGGCTATTTCGGCGGCGTGGTTGACGAGACGCTCATGCGCATCAACGACGCGATCACCGCCTTCCCGAGCATCCTGCTCGCACTGGTGTTCATCGCGCTGCTCGGCTTTGGAAAGTATAACGTGATCCTCGCGCTGGGCATCGCTTTTGTGCCCAGCTATGCCCGCGTGGTGCGCGGCGAATTCGCCCGCCACCGGGAGATGAACTACGTCAAATCCGCCCGGCTGATGGGCGCGGGACACCTGCGCATCATGTTCGTGCACATCCTGCCGAACACGCGGCAGGTCATCCTGCCGACGCTTGTCATCGGGTTTAACAACGCCGTGCTGGCCGAGGCCAGCATGAGCTACCTCGGCATCGGCGTCAAGCCGCCGGACGTGTCGCTCGGATACATGCTCTCCGAGTCGCAGGCGTATATGTCCGCCGCGCCGTGGTATATGCTCGCGTGCGGGCTGAGCATCGTGTGGCTGATTCTGGGCGTGAGCCTGATCGGCGAGGGCCTGCAGCGGAAGGGGGGCGTCTGATATGCTGGAAATCCGCGATCTGCATGTGCGGTTCCACGGCTCGGATCACGAAGCCGTGCGCGGGATCGACCTCTCCGTCGCGGACGGTGAGATCGTCGGCCTTGTGGGCGAGTCCGGCTCCGGCAAGACCGTCACGGCCATGACCGTCTCGGGACTGCTCGACCACCGGAAGGCGGACGTCCGCGGCTCGATCTGTCTGGACGGACGGCAGCTGCTTGACCTCGGCGGCGAGAAGCTGCGGTCTATTCAGGGAAAAGACATCTGCGTCGTGTTTCAGGAGCCGATGAGTGCGCTCGACCCCGCCATGCGCATCGGTCCGCAGGTCGAGGAGTGCCTGCGCGCGCACACGGCGCTTTCGCGCGAGGAGCGGCGCGAGCGCGCGCTCGAAGCACTGCGCGAGGTTGACCTCCCGGACGCGGAGGGCATCTACCGCAAGTACCCGCACGAGCTATCCGGCGGCATGCTGCAGCGCGTCTGCATCGCCGCGGCCATCCTGCCGCAGCCGAAGCTCCTGCTCGCCGACGAGCCGACAACGGCGCTCGACGTGACGATTCAGGCGCAGATTCTCGAGCTGCTGCGGCGGCTCAACCGGGAGCTGGGCATGTCGATTCTCTTCATCTCGCACAACCTGCATGTCGTGCGCAAGCTCTGCACGCGGGTGGCCGTGATGGAGAAGGGACGGATCGTGGAGACGGGGGAGACGGAGCAGGTCTTTCTGCACCCGCAGGCCCCGTATACGCAGCGGCTGATCGCCGCCATTCCGACAAGGAGGAAGCTATGAGCCGAGAGCTTGCGCTGCAGGTGCGCGACCTGAACGTCTGGTACAGGCCGGGCGGCGTCATCCGCCGCAGCCGCCTTGTGCCGGTGCTGCACGATATTTCCTTCGACCTCTGGCGCGGCGAGGCGCTGGGGCTTGTGGGCGAGTCCGGTTCCGGCAAGTCGACGCTCGCGCGGACGATCCTTGGCATGGTGCCCGACTACACCGGCACCGTCACCCACTTCACAAAGCGCCCGCAGATGATCTTTCAGGATCCGTACAGCAGTCTCAACCCCAGCCGCACGGTCGGCTGGATCCTGTCCGAGCCGCTGAAAATCTACGGGAAGTACGATGCCCGCGAGCGCGAGCGCCGCGTGCGCGAGACGATCGGGCTGGTCGGTCTGCCGGCGGAGAGCTACGACATGCTCCCCGCGCACCTCTCTGGCGGACAGCGCCAGCGCGTCAGCATCGCCTCGGCGCTCATCCAGAAGCCCGCGCTTATCATCGCGGACGAGGCCGTCTCGGCGCTCGATGTGACGATTCAGGCGCAGATCCTCGAGCTGATGGCGCAGCTGCGCCGCGAGCTGGGGATCAGCTACCTCTTTATCTCGCACGATCTGAACGTGGTGTATCAGCTCTGCGACCGCTGCATGGTCATGCAGGCCGGGCGCATCGTCGAGCAGGGCCCCGTCGAGGAGCTCTATGACCACCCGCAGCAGGAATATACGCGCCAGCTTCTCGCGGCGGCGCAGTAAGGAGCGAAGCTATGACACCGGAACTGAGAGAAAAGCTGCTGGCCTTCGGCAACGGCGCGGAGCCGTTTCTGCAGCACAACCATTTTTGCGTGGAGGACGTCGACGACGGCACATCCCTCGTCACGCTGGAGCTGCAGCGGGAGAACCTGAACCGCTGGGGCGCGCCCCACGGGGGGACGATCTTTGCGATGGCGGACATTGCCGCCGGGATGGCCGCGCTCACCGTGCGGCAGGACGTGAACGTCACCACCAGCGCCACGATCGACTATATGGCCGCCGCGCCGGGTACGGGCAAGCTCATCGCCCGCGGCCGTGTGCGCCACGCGGGCGGGCGCCTGTGCTACTGCGCGACGGAGATCACCGACGAGACGGGCAAGCTCATCGCCGAGCTGAACTCCGTCATGTACTACACCTCGAAGCTACTGATTCTGTGAAAGAACCGGCCAGAAACGGGCCGGTTTTGCCTTAAAAATGCCTATGAAACGATTCATAAAAGAAAACCGCGGCCTGCTCGCCTGGCTCGCGGGGCTGCTGGCGTTTTTGCTGCTGTTCCTCGCGGCGCGGACGAGCCGCACGCTCATGAACTGGGTCGCCCGCCGCGTCACCGGGCCGCTGAAGGATGCCGTCGGGACGCTCTGCGGGCATACGGACGCGTCCGTCGCGGAGGTGCTCTGTCTTGCGCTCGTCGCCGCGGCCATCTTCTGGCTGGCGTCGCTCGTGCGCAGTCTCGTCACCGAACGCCGCCGCGCGGCGGTGCTCGCGCGGCATGTGCTGGTGCTCGCCTGCATTGCGCTGAGTATCTACGCGGGCTTCTGCCTGCTCTGGGGCGTGAACTATTACACGGATTCCTTTCAGGAGCAGTCCGGCATCTATGCCCGCTCCGGGACGGTCGCGGAGCTCGAGACGCTGACGGAGACGTTTGCCGAGAACCTCGCCGCCTGCGCGGGTGATGTGCCGCGGGACGAGGACGGCTGCTTCGCCGCGCCGCGCGGGGAGATCTTCGACCGTTCGACGGAGGTCTATGCCGCGCTCTATGACGAGTTTCCGTTTCTGCGCCTTGCGGGCGGGGAGCGCAGGCCGAAGGCCTTTCGCTGCTCGGACGCGCTGAGCGCCATCGGCTTCACGGGCTTTTTCTTCCCCTTCACCGGGGAGGCGAACCTCAACGTCGACAGCCCCGCCGCGTGGCTCCCGTCCACGATCTGCCACGAGCTGGCGCACCTGCGCGGCGTCGCGTCGGAGCAGGAGTGCAACTTCATCGCGATCCTGGCCGCCACACGCTCGGACGACCCCGCATACCGGTATTCCGGCTGGCTCCTCGGCTATATCTACCTCGCAAATGCCCTCTACCGCTACGCACCCGACCGCTGGCAGGCCATCCGCGAGACGCTGACCGAGAGCGTCGTGGACGACATCCGCGCGAACAACGCCTACTGGGCGCAGTTCGAGGGCCCCGTCTCCACCGCGTGGGACAGGGTCTACGACTCCTTCCTCAAGGGCTACGGCGACGCCGACGGCGTGCAGAGCTACGGTACGGTGGTGGATCTCCTGCTGGCGTATTATCTTTAAAGTTTGGTAACTGAAAAAGGGACTGCCCGGCCTGAGCCGGGCAGTCCCTTTTTCAGTTACCAAAAGTTTCAATTGATTCGCGCCGCCACAGCGGCGCGAATCAATTGAAATCCGTTTTTTGCGGCAGCGTGTATGTCGCAAAAACACTTTGCGCGGAGAGAGTGTATTTTTGTGTACTGCGCACACAAAAATACGCGGTTCGGAGCGAGATTCCCTCATTCAAAAGAGCGCAGCCCTTTTGGACGACAGACATCAGTTTTTCAGGCTCTGCAGCGGGGCGGGGATGCGGCCGCCGCGGGCGATGAAGTCCGCGGAGGACGCATCGTGTACCGGCATGAGCGGGGCGCTGCCGAGCAGACCGCCGAGCTCCACCGTGTCGCCGACGGTCTTGCCCTCGACGGGGATGATGCGCACGGCGGTGGTCTTGCTGTTGACCATGCCGACAGCGGCTTCGTCCGCGATGATGGCGGAGATCGTCTCAGCCGTCGTGTCGCCGGGGACGGCGATCATGTCGAGCCCCACGGAGCAGACGCAGGTCATGGCCTCGAGCTTGTCGATTGTCAGGACACCGCTGCGCGCGGCGGCGATCATGCCCTCGTCCTCGGAGACGGGGATAAACGCGCCGGAAAGGCCGCCCACGTGGCCGGAGGCCATGACGCCGCCCTTCTTCACCGCGTCGTTGAGCAGCGCGAGCGCGGCGGTCGTGCCGTGCGTGCCGCAGACGGCGAGACCCATCTCCTCGAGAATGCGGGCGACGCTGTCGCCGATGGCGGGCGTCGGTGCGAGCGAGAGGTCGACGATGCCGAACGGCGTATCGAGCCGGCGGGACGCCTCGGTCGCGACCATCTGGCCCATGCGGGTGATCTGGAAGGCGGTCTTTTTGATCGTTTCCGCCACGACATCGAACGGCTGGCCCTTGCACTTTTGCAGCGCGTGGTATACCACGCCGGGGCCGGAGACACCGACGCTCACGACGCTGTCCGCCTCGCCCACGCCGTGGAACGCACCGGCCATGAAGGGGTTATCCTCCACGGCGTTGCAGAACACCACGAGCTTCGCGCAGCCGAGACCGTCCGTCTCACGCGTGAGGTGCGCCGTCTGCTTGATGATGCGGCCCATGCGCGCCACGGCGTCCATATTGATGCCCGCCTTCGTCGAGCCGACGTTCACGCTCGAGCAGACGAGATCCGTCTCGGCCAGCGCCTGCGGAATGGCGCGCAGGAGCAGTTCGTCGCCCTTGGCAAAGCCCTTCTGCACGAGTGCGGAATAGCCGCCGATGAAGTTCACACCGCAGGTCTTGGCTGCGCGGTCGAGCGTCTTTGCAAAGGGAACATAGTCCTCTGTCTCGCAGCTCCCGGCGATGAGGGCGATCGGCGTCACGGAGATGCGCTTGTTGACGATAGGGATGCCAAACTCACTCTCGATGTCTTCGCCCGTTTTCACGAGGTGCTCGGCGCGGGCGCAGATCTTGTCGTAAATCTTGTCGCAGCAGCGCTTCGGATCCTCACTCACACAGTCGAGCAGGGAGATGCCCATCGTGATGGTGCGGATGTCAAGGTGCTGCTTGTCGATCATGTCGATTGTGTCAAAAATATTCTGTAGATTCAGCATGGCGATCCCTCTTACAGCTTGTGCATCGCGTCGAAGATATCCTCGCGCTGAATCCGGATGGAGAGCCCACGGCCCTCGCCGTATGTACGCAGCGCGGCACGCAGTTTGTCAAACGGCTCACCGCAGGCGGACAGATCCACCACCATCATCATGGTGAAATAGCCCTCCATAATGGTCTGGCTGATGTCGAGTACGTTGATGTTGCTCACGGCCAACGTGTTGCAGACACCGGCGATGATGCCCACCTGATCCTTGCCCACGACGGTTACGATCGCTTTCATATTCGCTCACTCCATTTCTCAGTTCTGCCCGCCCGCGGCGGTGATGGCTGTTGTTAAAACTTACAAGATATTATAGCTTCTTTCGGTGGAAATGACAAGGCCTGATGTTAAAAAAACGTAAAGGATCGGGCCGCAGCGCACAAAAACACGAAGGCCGCCGGGGCAAAAATTTGTCACGCAATTTACGCGCGATGTGGTATGATATATATGTAAAAACATGTCGAATAGAGAAGGGAATCTGTCTGCTATGTTGGATTTTCTGGAACAGGAACACATCAGCCGCGACATTCTGGACGGCATCCGCACCTATCGCGCACGGTATCCGCTGCCCGAGCGGCTCCGGCCCCGCGTACCCCATCCGCACTATCATTATTACGGCCGGGAGATCTGGGAGGCTGCGGCCGCGGCACTCCTGTGCGGGCGGAACCTCCTGCTTGCAGGGAGCAAGGCCACCGGCAAGAACGTCCTCGCCGAGAATCTGTCCATGGCCTTCGACCGCCCGGCGTGGAACGTGTCGTTCCATGTGAACATGGACGCGGCCAGTCTCATCGGGATGGACACCTTCACCGGCGGCGAGGTCACGTTCCGCCCCGGCCCGGTGTATCTGTGCGCGCAGAGCGGCGGCTTCGGCATCCTCGACGAGATTAACATGGCCAAAAACGAGGCGCTCGCCGTGCTGCACGCGACGCTCGACTACCGCCGCGCCATCGATGTTCCCGGCTATGACCGCGTAGAGGTCGACGAGGCGGCGCGCTTCATCGGCACGATGAACTACGGCTACGCCGGTACGCGCGAGCTGAACGAGGCGCTGACCTCGCGCTTCGTCGTCATCCAGATGCCGACGATCGCGGAGGACGGGCTCGAGCGCCTGTTGAGTGATGAGTTCCCGACGCTCGAGAAGAAGTACCGCGGACAGTTTGCGGCGCTCTTCCTCGACCTGCAGAAAAAATGCGAGAGCGCGGAGATCTCATCGAAGGCGTTGGATCTGCGCGGCCTGCTCGACGCGCTGCACCTTATGCGCACCGGCGTCGCGCCCGCCTTCGCGCTCGACATGGGCATCACGAACAAGGCATTTGACAGCTATGAGCAGGGACTGATCCGCGACGTCATCGCCACGCGTATCCCCGCGAAGCTCGAGAGCCGCCGCCTGTTCACGGACTGAGAGCGCGCCTATGCTGACACAGCAGTACAGCGAGCAGCAGCGCCGCGCCGTCAACCTCGTCTGGACGGCTGCGGCGGATTACCGCTTTGAGCCGCGCTTTCTCGCTCTGCGCACGGACGGCGCGCCGGATTTCTATATGAACTGCGTCATCGGCTATGTGCACAAGTGGTTTGGCGACGACATGCCCGCGCGGCTGTTTGCCTCGTGGGCGGGCGATGTACGGCAGGCGATGCTCGACGACCTCGCGTGGCTCGCGCTCGAAAACGCCGCCTATGAACGGGAGCTGCCGCAGCGCCCGGCGCTTGAGGAGCTGCGCGCGGCGCACGCGGCGGAGTTCTTCTCAATGGAATACCAGCTCTCACGGCAGGAGTGGATGAACAAGAACCAGCTGGTCTATACGCTCCAGTCCGCCCGCTGGAAGGGTGTGCTCGGCGAGCGTCCGCCTGCGCTGAACCCGTGGGAGAAGAAGCTCGCCCGCGCCCTCGCCTGCCCCGGCACGCTCAGCGCCGACGAGCTGGAGCGGGCCATCCGCGATGCCTTCCGGACGTACCTGCAATTCGACGGCACCGTCCATAAAAAGACGCCCCTGCGCCTGCACTTTGACGAGCGCTGGGCGCCGCTTCTCACGAAGCTCCTCCCGACGGAGATCGTCCGCACGGACGATCTCGCCATCGGCCGCTCCGCCCACGCCGGGCAGGGCGGCATGGTCGAGGCGGCGAACGCCCTGCGCGCCCGCCTGCGCTCGAACGAGCGGGAGGAGACGGACCGCGATTACATCGAGAGCTGCTTCGGCCGCAGCATCTACGGCCCGCAGCAGCTCGCCCTCATCGAGCAGCAGCACTGCACCGGAAACCACCTCGGCTGCCACCTGTGGTTCACGCGCGGCACGCAGCCGGCCGACCGGCCGCGGGGCGCCGCGGCGGAGCATCTTGCCGAGCAGGCGGCGGAGCAGGCGCGGCTCAACCGCGCCGCCTACGCCAGGGACAGCGAACTCTATCAGAGCGCGCTGCTGCGCCTGACCGAGCAGATCCGCAACTGCATGCTTGTCCACCGCCAGCCGGACGCCGTCCCCGCGCGGCAGGGACAGCTCGACGGCGCGCGTGTCTGGCGTGAGCCGGTGCTGCGCGACGACCGGGTGTTCCTGCGCAGCGACGAGGATCCCAAGCCCGCCTTCACCGTCGACCTGCTGCTCGACGGGTCGGCCTCTCGCCTGCACTGTCAGGAGACGATCGCGGCGCAGGGGTACATCCTCGCAAAGAGCCTTGCCGCCTGCGGTATCGACGTCCGCGTGAGCAGCTTCTGCAGCCTGCGGGGCTACACGGTGCTGCGCATTCTGAAGGACTACGGCGACCGCGGCGGCGAGCGGCGCATCTTCGACTATTTCGCCGCCGGGTGGAACCGGGACGGTCTGGCCCTGCGCGGGGCTGGGCAGCTCCTGCGCGCCGCCCCGGCGGATAAGCACCTGCTCATTCTCCTCACCGATGCCAGCCCCGATGACAGCCACAAGATTCCCCCTACCGGGAAGATCCCACTCAGCCGGGAGTACGACGGGCAGGCCGGTGTCAGCGACACCGCGGACGAGGTGCGCGCCCTGCGCCGCGGCGGCACGCGCGTCGCCGCCGTGTTCATGGGGGAGAGCGCGAACGTCCCCAACGCAAACGCTATCTACGGCCGCGACCTCGCGCGCATCCGCAGCATGGACCAGCTCGCCGCGGCGGCGGGCCGTCTCATTCAGGACGAGATCCGCGAGCTGGCCGACTGACAGATTTCTCTCACGAACGGAGGGTTTTCCACATGCAACGCTACCGCGCCGGGATCGACATCGGCTCCACTACCGTCAAGCTGGTGCTGCTCGATGCGTCCGGCCAGATTCTCTTCGGAAAATACAGGCGCCATCAGGCGCACACGCAGGAGACGCTCGCGGAGCTTCTGAGCGAGGCGCGCGAGACTGTGGGTGAGTGCATGCTGCGCATCCGCATCACCGGCTCCGGCTCCATCAACCTCGGCAAGGCGCTCGGCATCGAGTTCGTGCAGGAGGTCGTGGCCGTGGCCACAGCGCTGCAGCAGACCGCCCCGCAGACGGACGTCGCCATCGAGCTCGGCGGCGAGGACGCGAAGATCATCTACTTCACCGGCGGGCTCGAGGAGCGGATGAACGGCGTCTGCGCGGGCGGCACAGGCTCATTCATCGACCAGATGGCCGCCCTTTTGCAGACGGATGCGGCGGGGCTGAACCGCGAGGCCGAGCACTATCAGCAGATCTACCCCATCGCCGCGCGCTGCGGCGTGTTCGCCAAGACGGACATCCAGCCGCTTATCAACGAGGGCGCGACGCGCGCCGATCTCGCGGCGTCCATCTTTCAGGCGGTGGTGAACCAGACGATCTCCGGCCTTGCCTGCGGCAAGCCCATCCGCGGCTGCGTCGCATTTCTCGGCGGGCCGCTGCACTTTCTGCCGGAGCTGAAAAAGGCGTTCATCCGCACGCTCGGCCTGACGGCGGAGACGACCGTCGATCCGGAGAACTCCCACCTCTTTGCCGCCATGGGTGCGGCGCTCGAGAGCGGGGAGTCGGACGACGTATCCATTGACACGTTGATTTCCCGGCTCGAACAGGGTGTCGCCGTCTCATTCGAGATGCCGCGCCTGCCCGCGCTGTTCCCAGATCGGGCGGCCTACAACGCGTTCTGCGCGCGGCACGCCCGCGCCACCGTCGCCAAGGGTGACCTCGCGGCCTACCGCGGCGAGTGCTTCCTCGGCATCGACGCGGGCTCCACCACGACGAAGCTCGCCCTCGTCGGCGAGCGCGGAGAGCTGCTCTATTCGTTCTACACCGGCAACAGCGGAAACCCCATCGAGGCCGCCAAGCGCGGTATCCGCGCGCTGCGCGACGCGCTCCCGGCGGGCGCGAAGATCGTCCGCTCCTGCTCCACGGGCTATGGCGAGGCGCTGCTCAAGTCGGCCTTCTCCCTCGACGAGGGTGAGGTGGAGACGATCGCACACTGCACCGCCGCCGCGTTTTTTGACCCGGCGGTCGACTGCGTGCTCGACATCGGCGGGCAGGACATGAAGTGCATCCGTCTCAAGGGCGGCGCGGTCGACAGCATCATGCTCAACGAGGCGTGCTCGTCCGGCTGCGGCTCGTTTATCGAGAACTTCGCCAACTCCCTCGGCTACACGGCGCAGGACTTCGCGCAGACGGCGCTCTTCGCTGGGCACCCCGTCGACCTCGGCACGCGCTGCACCGTGTTCATGAACTCCAACGTCAAGCAGGCGCAGAAGGAGGGCGCGTCCGTCGCGGATATCTCCGCGGGCCTTGCCTATTCCGTCATCAAAAACGCGCTCTATAAGGTCATCAAGCTCTCCTCCGCCGAGGAGCTGGGACATCACATCGTCGTGCAGGGCGGGACGTTCCACAACCAGGCCGTCCTGCGCGCGTTCGAGAAGATTGCCGGGGCGGACGTCACCTGCCCGGACATCTCGGGCGTGATGGGCGCGTTCGGTGCGGCGCTCCTCGCCCGGCGGCACTACCGCGGGCAGGAGACGGCGATGCTCCCGCTCGATGAGATCCTCAATCTGACCTACAGCGCGAAGACTGCGCGCTGCGGCGGCTGCGAAAACCACTGCATGCTCACGGTCAACACCTTCGCCGGCGGGCGGCGGCACATCACGGGCAACCGCTGCGAAAAGCCCCTCGGCGCCGCGGGAAAAACCCACCCCGCGCCGAACATGCCCGCCTATAAGCGCCAAAGGCTCTTTGCCTATCCACCGCTGGAGGAGGACGCCGCCCCGCGCGGCGTGCTGGGCATCCCGCGGGCGCTGAACCTCTATGAAAACTACCCCTATTGGGCGACGTTTTTCCGGGAGCTGGGCTTCCGCGTGGTGCTCTCGCCGCTTTCCGACCGCAGGATCTATGAGCTGGGCATGGAGTCCATCCCGTCCGAGTCCGAGTGCTATCCCGCCAAGCTCACGCACGGGCATGTCCAGTGGCTCGTGAATCAGGGCATCCGCACGATCTTCCACCCCTGTGTGTTCTACGAGCATCAGGAGACGCCTGGCGCGCAGAACCACTTCAACTGTCCCATCGTCGTCTCGTACCCGGAGAACATCCGCAACAACGTCGAGGCCGTCGCGGACGGGGACGTGCGCTATATCCGCCCGTTTATCGCCTTCACCAGCGAGAAAACCGCCGCCGACCGGCTCGTCCGGCTCTGCCGCGACGAGTGGCAGATTCCCGAGCGCGAGGTGCGCGCCGCGGCGAGGGCCGCGTGGGACGAGCAGCAGCGCGCCAAGGCCGACATCCGCGCCGAGGGCGCGCGCCTGCTCGCACAGATGGAGCAAAGCGGCGGACGCGGCGTCGTGCTCGCGGGGCGGCCGTACCACGTCGACCCGGAGATCAACCACGGCATCCCCGAGCTCATCGCGTCCTTCGGACTGACAGTCTTTACCGAGGACAGCCTGCCCATCGACTTCACGCCCACGCGCCCGCTGCGCGTCGTGGACCAGTGGGTCTACCACTCGCGGCTCTACTCCGCGGCGGAGTTTGTCGCGCGGCGGAGGGATCTGGAGCTCATTCAGCTCAACTCCTTCGGCTGCGGGCTCGACGCCGTCACGACCGATCAGGTCGGCGAGCTGCTCGAGGGCGCGGGCAAGCTCTATACCCTGCTGAAAATCGACGAGGTGGCGAACCTCGGCGCGGTGCGCATCCGCATCCGGAGCCTCCTCTCCGCGATGGACATGCGCGCGGAGAAGCCCGCCCCCGCCACGGTGCCCGCCATCGGGCCGTACCGCCGTGCGGAGTATACCCCCGCCATGCAGCGCGCGGGCTATACGATCCTCGCGCCGCAGATGAGCCCCATCCACTTCGACGTGCTCGAGCCGGTGTTCCGGCGGCACGGATACCGCATGGTCGTGCTCGACAACGACAACCGCAGCGCCGTCGACATGGGGCTCAAGTACGTCAACAACGACGCCTGCTATCCCTCCATTACCGTCGTCGGACAGATCATGGACGCCGTTCTCTCCGGGAAGTACGACACGGATCGGCTCGCCATCATCATGACGCAGACCGGCGGCTGCTGCCGCGCGAGCAACTACGTCGCCTTCATCCGCCGCGCCCTCGTGAAGGCGGGATATGCCCACATCCCGGTCATCTCGCTCAATGCCAACGGGATGGAGAAGAACGCGGGCTTCCGCCTGCCGCCGAAGCTGCTGCTCGACGCGGCGCGGGCGCTCGTGTACGGCGACCTCTTCATGCGATGCCTCTACCGTGTGCGGCCGTATGAAAAAACGCCCGGCTCCGCCGAGGTGCTGCATCAAAAGTGGAAGGACATCTGCGTCGATTCGCTCGTGAATCCGAAGAGCCCGTACCGCTATAAGGACGTCTGCCGCGGGATCGTGGAAGCGTTTGACACCTTTCCCATCGACGAGACGCTCCGCAAGCCGCGCGTCGGCGTCGTGGGCGAGATCCTCGTGAAGTATATGCCGCTCGCGAACAACCATCTCGTGGAGCTGCTCGAGCGTGAGGGCGCCGAGGCCGTCGTGCCGGATCTGCTGGACTTTTTCAACTACTGCGCCTTCGGTTCGCAGTATAAGGCCGAATATCTCGGCGCAAAGAAGTCTGCCGCCGCCGCCTCGCGCCTTGCTATCCGCCTGATCGCGGCGCTGCGAAAGCCCGCGACGGACGCGCTCGCGGCGAGCCGCCGCTTTGAGCCGCCCATGTCCATCTATCAGGTCGCCGAGATGACGAAGCCGTTCCTCTCCCTTGGTAACCAGTACGGCGAGGGATGGTTCCTGACGGGCGAGATGGTGGAGCTCATCACTCACGGTACGCCCAACATCGTCTGCATCCAGCCGTTTGCGTGTCTGCCGAACCATGTGGTCGGCAAGGGCGTCATCAAGGCGCTGAAGAAGGCGTATCCCGAGAGCAACATCGCGGCCGTGGACTATGATCCAGGCGCGAGCGAGGTCAACCAGCTCAACCGCATCAAGCTGATGCTCTCCGCGGCGAAGAAGAATCTCGACGCGCAGAGCGGTACATAATCTGTGAGCGCAGAGCGCCCCACACAGCCGTGCGGGGCGCTCTGCTGCGTCTGTTTGAGATTGGTGGGTGAAGCGGCTTGTTCTGCCTCCGGCGGGTTACTTTCTGTGCACACAGAAAGTAACCCGCCGGAGGCCTCCCCGAAGCAAAAAAGAAGGACGTCCCTTAGGGGTGTCCAGTTAAGAAAACATTCTAAGGCGAGAGAGAAACGGTATAG
>ERZ1673752.1221-NODE-1221-length-37128-cov-11.366331_pt1 | contig 37128 bp, 29 predicted proteins | sample MGYA00580195_ERZ1673752 | MGnify/ENA primary metagenome ERZ1673752 (study PRJEB41218, sample SAMN15661744) | gut metagenome | host: Homo sapiens | place: Canada: London | collected 2015-08-20/2019-03-30 | study: EMG produced TPA metagenomics assembly of...
TATGCCAGACCCTAAGAGTATTAAGGCAGGAGATGTAGTCGCTGTTTCAAAATATCTTGGCATTGAAGGCACAAGCATTATTGCCCACGACAAAGATGATGTCAGTGAAATTTTAAGTGAAGAAGAATTAAAATTTGCAAAATCCTTGGCAGATGATATTTCAGTTTTAAGAGAAGCTAGGCTGGCAACAAAATACGGCGTAAAACACATGCACGACATAACTGAAGGTGGACTTTACGGAGCACTTTGGGAAACTGGAGTTGCTCTTGGTCATGGTTTAAGAGCCTATTATGAAGAAATACCTCTTCTTGATGAGACAAAAAAGATTGCAGAATTTTATGGCATAGATCCCATGAGACTCATCTCAAGTGGGAGTATGCTCATGATTTTTGATAAGGATAAATTTATTGATTTTAAAGATGAGGCAGATAAAAGGGGAATAAAAATCACAAAAATTGGAGAAGTAATTGATGATAAGATTACAGAAGTAATAGTAGGGGATGAAGTCAAAAGTCTATCTGAACCAGGTTCTGATGAGCTTTACAAGGTAGTTTAGTAAATATTACAATTCGGTTACAATATTGACAAATTAGTTAATCCTATATAAACTTTAATTAGGTGAATTAAATGAAAAGAATTATTAAATTATCAATTTTATTTATAGCAATCCTGATCACTCCAGTTTTTGCTGCAAATATTTTTAATGTAAGTATATCCAACAAGCCTTATAAAGTTAAGGAAGCAGGAGTTCTAGTAAATGATGAATCACTTAAGACTGAATTTTCTCCTTACATAAAAGAAGGAAGGACTTTTGTGCCAATTCGCGAAATTACAGAAAAGCTTGGCGCCGATGTTAAGTGGAATGGAAAAGATAAAAGCATTAAAATCACCTTAAATGGCGATGTAATTAATATGCAAATAAATAGTCCTAGGGTCACTGTCAACGACAAAGAAATTGAATTAGACGACGCACAGGCACCACAACTTGCCCTATATTCTAGTCCAAGAAAAGAGACAAAGACTATGGTGCCACTAAGATTTATCTCTGAAACTTTTGGTTACAATGTGGATTGGAACAATGACAAGGTTAGAGCAGAAATAAGCACAACTGGTGCAAAATCAATAATGGAAGATGACAAGGACAATAATAAAAAGACAAGCGAAAATAAAAATTCTAAGAAAAACTCAAATACTAAGAAAAATACTAAAAAGAAAAAGTCTAATAGCGTAAAAAAATCTAAGGTAGATTCAAAATCCATTTTTGATGACAGCTTTTTCCAATCAAATACTGAAAGAAAAGAAACAAAAAATATAAAGAACCAAATCAATAGAGGAAATGAAGACAAAATTTTTGAAGAAGCAGATTTAGACATCAAAGAAAAAGAAAATAGAGTTATAAAAGATAAAATCGAAATTAATGGCAAATTAAATATAGTTATAGATCCAGGCCACGGTGGTAAGGATTCCGGCGCAATTGGCATAGATGGTTACACTTACGAAAAAGATTTAAATTTATTAGTTGCTGAAAGTTTAATGGAAAAGTTAAGTGAAAATTCTGAAATCAATGCAATAATCACAAGAGATAGAGACGAATACATCAAATTATTAGATAGAGCCTCTGTTTCAAATGACAGCAATGCAGATTTGTTCCTATCAATTCACTTTAACAGCTCTGACAATTCCAGCGCACAGGGAATAGAAGTTCTCTATGCATCTGAAAAAAATGTTAAAATTAAAGACACAGTTCAAAAGCACTTTGCATCTTGTCTACAAAAGGCATTAATAAGAGAAACTGGAGCAGTGGATCGTGGAATTAAAAATACACCAGCTATAATTGTTTTAAATAAAACTAAAAATGTTTCCGCCCTTGTTGAACTTGGATTTGTGTCCAATGAAAGTGATTTGGAAACTATAAAGGACCCTGATTACATTGATAAATTAGCTAGGGGCATCTATAATGGTATAGAAGACTATATGAACAGCTATGTTATTAAATGAGAAAGGGAATTATGAGAGAAGATAGACAAAACGATGAAATAAGACCAATTATAATAAAACCAAATTATTTGGAACATCCAGATGGTTCGGTCTTAATAGAATGTGGAGAGACAAAAGTTATTTGCACAGCAATGATTGAAAATAAGGTCCCAACATTTTTGAGGGGAAAGAACAAGGGCTGGCTTTCCAGTGAATACTCAATGCTACCTGGTTCTACTCCAACGAGAAAGGTAAGGGACATCTCCAAGGGAAAACTTGACGGAAGAAGCAGCGAGATTTCAAGATTAATAGGCAGGTCTCTCAGGTCTTGCATTGATTTAGACAAAATTGGGGAGAGAACAATTTGGATTGACTGCGATGTAATATCTGCCGATGGTGGAACAAGAACGGCTTCAATTACTGGTTCTTATATTGCCTTAAAAATCGCTGTAAAAAAAGCCTTGGAAAGTGGAAAATTCGAAGATGACCCAATGAAAGCTAAGGTTGCAGCAGTTAGTGTTGGAAAAGTCGACGGCGTAAATTTAGTAGATTTAGATTTTAAAGAAGATTCCAATGCCGATGTAGACTTAAATGTTGTTATGAATGACAAATTTGACCTAATAGAAATTCAAGGCACAGGAGAGGGTGATTCCTTTTCCATTGATGAGTTAAATGAATTTTTAAGGGGTGCAAAAAGAGGAATAGAAGATATTTTTAAATATTTTGAAATTGTGGAGCAGTATATATGAGAGAGATAGTTTTATCCACTGATAATATTAATAAATTGAGAGAAATAAGAGAAATCTTAGAAGATCTTGACATAAAAATTTATGGAAAATCTGACATAGAAGGGTTGAATTTTGAAGTAATTGAAGATGGCGACACTTTATATGACAACGCCCTAAAAAAAGCCTCTGCCATGGCAGAAAGAGTTGACTATGCAGTCCTAGCAGATGACACAGGCCTATTTGTTAAGGCTTTAAATGGCGAGCCAGGAGTTCATTCTGCAAGGTATGCCTCAGAGCATGACGATAAAAAAAATAGAGAAAAACTATTAAATAATCTCAAAGACAAAGAGGACAGAAGTGCCTACTTTAAGACAGAGATAATTTTAATTGACGAAGATAAAAATATTATTCCCATTGAAGGAGTTTGCCCTGGAAAAATTTCTCTTGAAGAAAGAGGCGACAATGGATTTGGCTATGACAGCATTTTTATTCCTGATGGCTTTGACAAAACTTTTGCTGAGATGAGCCACGAAGAAAAAAACCAAATTAGCCACAGGTCAAGGGCTTTAAAAAATCTTAGAGATAAAATTTCTAATTTGTAAAAAATTATTGACAATAAATATATAATTTGTTAATATATATTTATTGTATGTGGTGGGTATGGCCTAGCTGGTTAAGGCGTCAGATTGTGGTCCTGAAGATCGTGGGTTCGATTCCCACTATCCACCCCACAATATTAGAAGTGTCCTAGACACTTCTTTTTTTGCTAGAGTGGCGGAATTGGCAGACGCACCAGACTCAAAATCTGGCGGTCGCAAGATCGTGTGGGTTCAAGTCCCACCTTTAGCACCAAAATGTGTATCACTATTAATCAATTCTATTTGCGATTAAGTGATACACTTTTTTTATTTTAAAACCATTATAGAAAAATCCTTATATTTTCATTTTACATTAATTTATTTTTGTCAAATATTTTAAAACTTTACAATATCTTAAAGTTTTTTTCGATTATTGATAAAAAATTATGGGTACAAAGCTTGTAGCAAAGGAGGTCAAAGTGAAAAATTTTAAAAAATGTTTTTACATCCTTCCCTTTTTTATGCTTATGACAAATTCTGTCTATGCAACAAGTGGAAGTGCTTTTATAGAAAAATTTTTTTCCAATGATTATATTTTCACAATTTTACTTATTATAGCAATAGTTGGAGCTGTGCTTGAAATTTTGACTCCAGGCTTTGGACTTGGCGGAATTATTTCAATAGCTGCCTTTGTACTCTTCTTTTGGGGAAACATTGCAAGGGGAAACACTAACTGGTTTGAAATTTTGCTGTTTGTCCTGGGACTCTTATTACTAGGTTTTGAAATATTGATACCAGGTTTTGGAGTGGCAGGCATTAGTGGAATACTTGCAATAGCAGTAGCAATTGTTCTGTCGATGGAAGATATTTACTTTGCTATTTTCTCTTTGGCAATTGCCCTGGTAATTGCTATAGTATTAGGCATTGCCCTTGTTAAGAGGGGAATTAACTCAGAGCTTATAAATAGGCTTAGACTTTTTACTAAAAGCTCAAGTGAAAAGGGCTATGTGGGAGTGAAAAGTGAAGAAGTAAAGCTTGGCGATGTACTTATAACAAAGACAGCTTTAAGACCAACTGGCTATGCAATTTTTCATGAGGAAAAAATTGAAGTTATTTCAGATGTTGGTTTCATAGGAAAAGATGAAGAAGTTAGAGTAGTTAGAATTTCCGGCGCAAGAGTTTTCGTCGAAAAAAATATTTAGGAGGATTTATGAATTTTTATCCCTTTGGAAGCATTATAGTTATTGTCTTAATTTTAATATTTATATCCATATTTTTGTCCTTTGTTCCTATTGGACTATGGGTGACAGCATTTTTCTCTGGTGTAAGAATTAAAATTTCAGAACTTATTGGTATGAAACTTAGAAGAGTTAAACCTTCAAGAATAGTTAGACCTGCTATTAAGGCAACTAAGGCTGGTTTAAATCTTGAAATTGCAAGTCTTGAAGCCCATTATCTTGCAGGTGGTAATGTAAACACTCTTGTAGATGCACTTATTGCAGCTCAAAGAGCAAATATTCCTCTACAATTTGAAAGAGCGGCTGCCATTGACCTTGCTGGTAGAGATGTACTTGAAGCTGTTCAAGTTTCAGTTAACCCAAAGGTTATTGAAACTCCAAATATTTCTGCCGTTGCACAAGACGGTATTGAAGTCATTGTAAAGGCAAAGGTAACTGTTAGGGCAAATATTGAAAGACTTGTCGGTGGTGCAGGTGAACAAACTATTATAGCAAGAGTTGGAGAAGGTATTGTAACAACTGTTGGTTCATCTCAAAGCTATAAGGCTGTCTTGGAAAATCCAGATTCAATTTCTAGGGTAGTTCTCGACAAGGGTCTTGACTCTGGTACTGCCTATGAAATTTTGTCAATTGACATTGCCGATGTCGACGTTGCAAGAAATATCGGTGCAAGACTTCAAACTGACCAAGCTGAAGCTGACAAGAGAATTTCTGAGGCTAAGGCAAGTGAAAGACGAGCTATGGCTCTTGCTCGTGAACAAGAAATGAAGGCTGAAGTTGAAGCCATGAGGGCAAAAGTTGTTGAAGCTGAATCACAAGTTCCTATTGCCATGGCTGAAGCTTTAAAGAGTGGCAATTTAGGTGTCTTTGATTATTACAAAATGAAAAATATTAATTCTGATACTGATATGAGAAATTCTATCTCAAAAATTTCTGATAAAAATCACAAAAAGGACAATAAATAATGAATCCTATGTTTAGTTTTTTTATCGCAATAATTTCTCTTATGCCTGCAATTATTTTCGTAGTATTTTTTAAGATATTACTTACGATTTTAAATAGGGGCAAAGGGAAATTTAATGAAGATTTTCATGAGGAAGAAAGAAATTTAAATAAATCTAAAAATTTTCACGAGGATATAAGATCAGATGCAGATAGCTTGGCAAATGAAATAAAAAGGATAATCAAAGAAGAGAAAGAAAAAGAAAAGAATAAAAAGATTTCTAAAGAAGAATCTAAGAAAAATAAGAAAAATGTTTTAATTGACAAGGACCCGAGACTTGGTCAAAGAAAGCTAAAGGAAAAACTTTTAGAAAAGAAAGAAGAAGAGAAAAAAGAAATTCCTCAAGAGAATTTGTCAAATACTTACAATCTTGAAAACACCTACAACTTATCTGAGACTTACAATCTATCCAAAACTTATAATCTAGAAAATGATGGTAAAAAGATAGTTGACAGTGAATTTATAAGGGAATGTGAGTCAGACCAAGTTTTTTACGAGGATGAAGATGGCGAAAGTTTGAGCCTTGACTTCTTAGATTTTGGCGAAGAAGATTTGCCGAAAATTATTGTCTACAAAGAAATTTTTGGTGAACCTTTAAGTCTTAGATAAATAGTGGCTTGCTTTTCATAATCTATGGAAAAGTAAGCCTTTTTGTGGTATTATAATAGTCTAGTTTAAGGGGGTATATATTTGGCAAAAGTGGAAAGTTCCATTGATATTAATGATATAAATTTATTGTCAGTTGTCTTTGGCAAATTAGACGAAAACATTGGTCTCATTGAGAAGGAATTAGATGTATCTATTAAGTCAAAAAATGACAAGGTTTTAATTTGTGGCGATGAAGAAAAAGTTGAGGATGCCACACTTTTACTAAAAAATTTAATCGAAACTGCAAGAAAACAAGATAGCTTAAGTCTTTCTGATGTTAGATATTCTATTTCTCTAATTAAAAATAATGAGAAGAGACCAGTTTCTGAACTTTTAAAGGACACTGTAGTTTACACTTCTATGGGCAAGCCCATAAGGGCGAAGACACTTGGTCAAAAGAGATATATTGACGCTATAAACAACAACGACATTGTATTTGGAATTGGACCTGCAGGTACTGGTAAAACTTATCTTGCCATGGCAGCAGCAGTTCGCGCCTTTAAGTCAAAGGAAGTTAATAGAATTATCTTAACAAGGCCTGCTGTTGAAGCTGGAGAAAATTTAGGATTTTTGCCAGGAGATTTGCAAAATAAAGTTGATCCCTATTTGAGACCACTTTATGATGCTCTCTTTGAAATACTTGGACACGATACCTACAACAATTTATTTGAAAAGGGACTAATTGAAGTTGCACCTCTTGCCTATATGAGAGGTAGGACTCTTGACTCTGCCTTTGTAATTCTCGACGAAGCTCAAAATACAACTAACGAGCAGATGAAGATGTTCTTGACTCGTCTTGGTTACGGCTCTAAGGCAATAATAACAGGTGATGTCACTCAAATAGACCTTCCTCGTGGCAAACAATCAGGACTTAAAACTGTTCTTAGAATCCTTGCTGGAGTTAAGGGAATTGGCATAACTTATTTAAATAAAAATGACATTGTAAGACATCCTTTAGTTCAAAGAATTATTGATGCCTACGAAAAATACGAAAAGACTAATGAAAAGGCAGCAGAAGTAATAAAGGCTAAAAAGTCAAAAAGTTGGGAAAAATAATGGAAATTTATTACGACGACAGACAAGATGATATAAAAATTACTGAGGAAATAAAAAATTTAATTGAAAAATCCATTGCTGCAGTCTTAAAGGTTGAAAATCTCGATGAAAATGTTGAAGTTTCAGTGTCCTTTGTTGGAGATGAAGAGATTAGGGACTTAAATAGAGACTACAGGGGAGTGGATAAAAGCACTGATGTCCTATCTTTTCCCATGGATGATGAATTTATTATAGTGGGCAGAATTCTCGGAGATGTTATAATAAATACAAGAAGAGTCATGGAGCAAGCAAAAGAACTTGGACACTCTAATGAGAGAGAACTATCTTATTTGACAGTTCACAGCATCCTTCATCTTTTAGGTTACGACCACATGGAAGATGAGGACAAGAGAGAAATGAGAGAGAGAGAAAAGCTTGCAATGAAGGAGCTTTCTATATACAGGTGATTTTATGAAAAAAGGACGATTTATATCTTCATTTAATTATGCGGTCCAAGGGATAATTTCTGTCTTAAAGACAGAGAGGAACATGAAGTTTCACTACCTTGCTGCTCTTGGAATAATTATTTTATCTCTTTTTTTTGACATTTCATCTACAGAATTTTTGTTGATGCTCTTTGCCATAACTCTTGTAGTTTTTGCAGAGATGATTAATACGGCAATAGAAAGGACAATTGACTTAGTTGTTCAAGAGTACAATCCAATTGCAAAATATGTTAAGGATGTATCGGCTGGAGCAGTTTTAATCACTGCAATAAATGCAATTGTAGTTGCCTATTTAGTGTTTTATGACAAATTTGCATCCTTTGGAGATTTACTCTTATTTAAGATAAAAAATATGCCAAATCACTTGGCTTTTGTGTCACTACTTATAATAATTATTGCCACAGTTGGGGCCAAATTTTTAATGGCAAAAAAAAGTGGAGGTACATATTTTCAAGGTGGAGGGCTTAGCGGTCACTCTGCAATATCCTTTTGTGCAGCAACAATTATAACGATGATAGCAGAAAATTCCCTTGTAACACTTTGCTCCTTTGGACTTGCCTTTTTAGTTGCAGAAAGTCGCGTGGAAGGAAAAATCCACAAGGTTTCTGAAGTTGTTGTGGGGGCAATACTTGGAGTATGCGTTGCAATATTTGTATTTAAGGTAGTTGGTTAAATGGAATATAATAAATTAATTGAACTTGCAATAAAGGCAAGAGACAAAATGACATATACGCCTTACTCACATTTTAATGTGGGCTGTGCAGTGGAGATGGAAGATGGCTCAGTTTATTCTGGTGGCAATATAGAAATAGCATCTTATTCTCCAACAAATTGTGCAGAGAGGACAGCCATTTTTAAGGCAGTATCTGAAGGCAAGAGAGAAATTAAAAAAATTGCCATAGTTGGGGACAGTGATTACACTTTTCCCTGTGGAGTCTGCAGACAAGTTATTCGTGAATTTTCAAAAAATCCTGAAATAATAATTGCAAATTCTACTGAAGATTATAAAATTTATGGAATGGAGGAAATTTTACCTCATTCCTTTGGTCCAGAGGACCTAATGGGAGATGAAAATGACGGAAAATAATTTTAAATCGGGCTATGTATCTGTAGTTGGAAGACCTAATGTTGGTAAATCTACTTTACTAAATGCAATAATTGGTGAAAAAATTTCAGCAATATCTTCAAAACCACAGACAACAAGACAAAATATTACTTTTATTCACACTGATGATGATTCACAAATCATATTTTTAGACACGCCAGGCATTCAAAGGCCAAAAAATAAACTTGGCGAATTTATGCTAACTGAATCAAAGGAAAGTATTGATGAAGCTGATGTGATAACTTACATAGTTGACACATCAAAAAAAATTGGAAAAGCTGAAAGGTCAATTATTGATATTTTAAAGGAATATCATGGTAGAATTCCAATAATTTTACTTATAAATAAGGTTGACACTATAAAAAAAGATGAACTTCTTGAAATAATTTCCATGTATGCCAAGGAAGAAATTTTTAATGAAATTATTCCAATTTCTGCCATGAAAAATGATGGCGTTGACATTTATATTGAAACTCTAAAGAAATACTTAAAGCCTGGTCCAATGTACTATCCAGAGGACATGATTACAGATAAAAATGAAAGATTTATCGTAGCTGAAATTATTAGAGAAAAGGGCCTTAGATATTTAAACGAAGAAGTTCCTCATGGACTTGCCATATCAATTGAAAAATTCAAAAAGAGAGAAGACAAAAACATCTACGACATAGAGGCAAATATTTATGTGGAAAGGGATTCTCACAAGGGAATTTTAATTGGCAAAGGCGGGTCTATGCTAAAGAGGATTGGCACTGAGGCTAGAGAAGATGCCGAAAGACTTTTGGATGCCAAGGTAAATTTACAAATCTGGGTTAAAGTTGAAAAAAATTGGAGAGAAAGAGACAATTTGGTAAAGAGATTTGGCTACGACAAATAATTACACCTTGGGTATTGTCTTAAATGAAATGGAATTTGGCGAAAGCTCAAAAATTATTAGAGTATTTACTAGAAATTATGGGAAAATTCCCATTATGGTAAAGGGAGCCATGACGCCAAGGTCCAAAAATTTAAGTGTCTCACAAGTTTTTGGCCTAAATGAATATCTTTTAAAAAAGGGACAAAACTTTTACTATATTGGCGATGCAAAAATTGTAGAATCTAACTTTAAAATTAGAGAAAGTTATGACAATTTAATTTATGCATCACTCCTTCTTGAGATTTTAGAAAAATCCTCACTTGGAGGAGAGGCAAATAAAAAAGTTTTTGATCTCATGAGAAAGACTCTAAGCTTTTTCAACTCAAGCAAGGACCCTATTTCCCTAGCACTTGCCTTTGAGCTTAAGTATCTTTCTTTTATAGGTTACAGACCAAAACTTGAAGCCAAAGAAAAAGCCTACTTTTCCATAAGAGAGGGAATAATTGACTTTCAAGATCCCTATTCCTTTTCTCTATCTAGAAGAGACTTACTTTACTTAAATAAAATTCTCTATGGCAAGCTTGAAGAGTTAGAAAATATTGAAGAAATCAAAGAACTTGATGTAAATAGAAAAAAATATTTGCACAATATTATTTTAAAATATATAAAATACAATTTAGATATAAGCAGTTTTAAGTCAGATAAGCTGTTTAATTAAGGAGGAAAAAATGTATTTCCAAGATTTAATTATGACATTGGAAAATTATTGGAAGGAAAAGGGAGCAATTATTATGCAACCTTACGACACTGAAAAGGGTGCAGGAACAATGAATCCCAACACTTTCTTGAGATCCCTTGGTCCTGAAGAGTGGAAGGTAGTTTATGTTGAACCTTCAAGAAGACCTGCCGATGGTAGATATGGTGAAAATCCAAACAGACTTTACCAACATCATCAATTGCAAGTTATCTTAAAACCATCTCCAGAAGATGTGCAACAATTATACCTTGATTCACTTTTTGCAATAGGAATTGACCCAAAGAAACACGACATTAGATTCGTTGAAGACAACTGGGAATCTCCTACACTTGGTGCATGGGGACTTGGTTGGGAAGTTTGGCTTGATGGGATGGAAGTTACACAATTTACTTACTTCCAACAAGTTGGCGGCGTTAACTTAGACCTTGAAAGTGCAGAGCTTACTTATGGACTTGAAAGAATTGCCATGTATCTTCAAAATGTTGAATCCGTTTACGATATTCAGTACAACGAAAATATAACTTATGGTGAAGTATTTAAGAAAAATGAATACGAACATTCAAAATATGCCTTTGAACTTGCTGATATAGATATGCTTAGAAAATTATTTGATATGTATGAAGCTGAAGCTAATAGAGTCATAGAAGATGGCATAGTAATCGATGCCTACGACTACACATTAAAATGTTCTCATGCCTTTAACTTACTAGATGCAAGAGGAGCTCTTTCTGTTTCTGAAAGAACAAGTTATATTCAAAGGGTTAGAAATCTTGCAAGAGTAGTGGCAAAGACACATTTAAAACATAGAGAAGAAATGAACTATCCCCTTATCAACAGAGGTGAAATAAATGAATAATTATTTACTTGAAATCGGTGTGGAAGAGTTGCCTTCAAGATTTGTCAACATGGCAATTGAGCAGCTTAATGAAAAATCTAAAAAATTATTAACTGAAAACGAAATTGGTTTTGAAAATGTGAAAGTTTATGCAACGCCAAGAAGACTTAGCCTTATTGTTGAAGGTCTTGACGAAAAACAAAAGGACATTCAAAAGGAAGTTAAGGGACCTTCTCTTAAGATTGCTTATGATGATGACAAAAAACCAACGAAACCTCTTTTAGGTTTTATGAAGTCACAAAATATTAGTGAAGATGACTTAATAATAAAAGAATTAAAGGGAACAGATTATGTTTTTGCAAATATTTCCTCAATAGGCAGAAAATCATCTGAAATTTTAGCTGAAATTATGCCTTCACTTATTAAGGACATTAATTTCCCTAAAAATATGCGTTGGGGCGGCAAAAACATTAGATTTGCCAGACCAATTAGATGGGTAGTGTCACTTTTAAATGACCAAGTAGTTGAATTTGACTTTGAAGGCATTCCTGTTGGAAATAAAACTAAGGGTCACAGATTTTTAGGTTCTTCAGAAATTATCATTGACCAAGTTAACAATTATGAAAAATTGCTTGAAGAAAATTATGTAATTTTAGACCAAAATAAGAGACGCGACCTTATTAAATACGAATCAACAAAAATTGCAAAAGCTCTTGGTGGTGAAATTCACGAAAATGAAGATTTGCTTGAAGAATTAACTTACATTGTTGAATATCCATCTCCAATTAAGGGAAGCATTAAGGAAAAATACTTGACTCTTCCAAAGGAAGTTGTAACTACAACAATGATTGACCATTTGAGATTTACTCCAATTTATTCACAAGATGGCGAACTTCTACCTTACTTTATTACCGTTAGAAATGGTACTAGGGAATACGAAGACATTGTAATTGCAGGCAACGAAAAAGTTCTTGGAGCAAGACTTGAAGATGCCAAATTCTTTTACGAAGATGACATCTCAAAGCCTCTTGAAGACTATGTAGAAAATCTAAAGGGAGTTTTATTTCACGACAAATTAGGCTCTATGCTTGAAAAAGAAAAGAGAGATGGCGTTGTGGCAAAGAAAATTGCCAAGTCACTTTCCTTTGCCGATGAAGCAATTGAAGCTCTTGATAGAGTAGCTCATCTTTCAAAGGCTGACTTAACTACAAAAATGGTAATTGAATTTACTGAACTTCAAGGTGTAATGGGAGAAATTTATGCCCTTAAATCTGGAGAAAAGGAAATTGTGGCAACAGCAATTAGGGAACAATATCTTCCGAAATTTGCAGGCGATGCTCTTCCAAAATCTAGTGTGGGTTCAATCTTCTCTCTTGCAGATAAAATCGACACAATAGTTGGGCTTTTTGCCATTGGAGAAATCCCTACAGGTTCTACAGATCCCTTTGCACTAAGAAGATCTGCAATTGGAATAATTAATATAATAAGAAAAACTGGCTGGAAATTTAATTTAAATGAAGTAATAGAAACAAGTTTATATGAATACATCAACGATTTAGGTCTAACTTTTGATCATGAAGAAGTTATTGCCAACATAAGAGAATTTTTCTTTGGAAGAATTAAGACAATGCTTCAAGAAGAAGGTATTAGATACGATATTATTGATGCAGTTTTAATTCCTGAAAGTGAAATTTACAATATATTTGAAAAAGCCAAGGAATTAAATGAATGGTTTAAAGAAGATAGGACAAACTTTGTTGACGCCTACAATAGAATTAACAATTTGACAAAAGACATTAATTTCACAGAAATAGATGAAGAACTTCTAAAAGAAGATGCAGAAAAAAATCTTTACAATAAATTTGTAGAAAATGACAAGAAATTTAAGGAAGGGCTTGCTTCTGAAAATTACAAGGATGCCATGGATGCACTAAATGACTTAGCTCCTTCTATTGACGCTTTCTTTGACAGTGTAATGGTAATGGCAGAAGATGAAAACATCAGACACAATAGACTTGCACTTATAAATAGCATTGAGGAAAATATTCAAAAAATATTAAAAATCGAAAATATTGTAGAATAGGTCGGTGAGCAAATGAAATTTAGCGAAAGACAAACTGAAATTATTGAAATTGTAAGAGATGAAGGTCCCATTACAGGCGATGAAATTGCAGAAAAACTAGGTTTGTCAAGAGCGACTATTAGATCAGACCTTTCAGTTCTCACTATGATCAATATTTTGGGAGCTAGACCAAAGTTTGGATACTTTTATACTGGTAAATCTATTCTTTCACAGCTTTCCGATGATTTAAAAAAATTAAAACTTAGAGATTATATGTCCCTGCCCTTTTCTTGCGACCAAAAAACTTCCGTCTATGATGTAGTAGTGGGTCTCTTTATGGAGGACCTGTCTTCTATGTTTATAACCGATGGGGGTTATCTTGCTGGTATCGTCTCAAGAAAAGATTTGATCAGATTTATGATTGGTGATGCCGACATAAAGAAAACTCCCATAAGTGTTATTATGACTAGAATGCCCAATGTTTTTTATGTGGACATTGACGACACTGTCTATAAGGCTGCAAATTTAATTGTATCAAAGGGAATAGATTCTCTTCCCGTTGTGGAAGTTAAAAATAATAAAAATCTCGAAGTGGTTGGCAGATTTACAAAGACAAATGTAACAAGACTTTTTGTAGATGTCTGTGACGGCGAGATTATCTAGGAGGAGAAATGAATAAAGACGATAAACAACTTACTATTTTTGTCATCTCCGATTCAATTGGAGAAACTGGTGAATTAATTGCAAAAAGTTCAGCTAGACAATTTGAGTCAGAAAATTATGAAATTATTAGATATCCTTATCACAACAGCATTGACCAAATTAAGCCAGTTCTCGAAAAAGCTTCAAAAATTCAAAATAGTTTAATAGTTTACACAAATGTTGTAAAGGAAACTAGAGAATTTATTGAAAGAAAAACTCACGAGCTAAAACTTCACACAGTTGATGTCATGGGCGAACCTATGCGTCAAATTCAAGATATTTTAGGTTATGAACCTCTTAGAGAACCTGGACTAATAAGAAGACTTGATGAAAATTATTTCAAGAAAGTTGAATGTGTTGAGTTTGCAGTTAAGTATGACGACGGAAAGGACCCTCGTGGCGCAAAGAAGGCTGACATATGTCTTGTTGGCATTTCAAGAACTTCTAAGACTCCACTTTCCATGTATCTTGCCAATAAATTATACAAGGTGGCAAATATTCCGCTAGTTCCTGAAGTTCCTGTGCCTAAGGAAGTTTATGAAAAAGATGTTGATAGGGTAATTGGACTTATTGCCAATCCTGAAAAAATTATTTCTGTAAGAGAACAAAGACTTAAGTCTCTTGGACTTACTTCAGGTGCAAAATATGCCAACTACGACAGAATTAGAGAGGAACTAAATTATTCTAAGCAAGTTATGGAAGAGCTTGGCTGTTTTGTAATAGATGTTTCTGACAAGGCAATTGAAGAAACTGCTGAAATTATAATTAATCATATGGAATCTAGGATGTGATGAGATGAATCTTCGAGTTGAGAGAGAAAAACTTGAACACGAAATGCTCTTTGATTTTGCCACCTTTGCAGATTCAACTTTAGGAAGAAATGAAAGAGAAGAAAAATGTAATCTTAGAACTGAATTTCAAAGAGATAGGGATAGAATTATTCACTCAAAAAGTTTTAGGAGATTAAAACACAAGACTCAGGTCTTTATTTCTCCTGAAGGCGACCATTTTAGGACAAGACTCACTCACACTCTTGAAGTCAGTCAAATTGGAAGGACCATAGCTAGGGCACTTAGGTTAAATGAAGATTTAGTTGAGGCAATTGCCCTTGGTCATGACTTGGGGCACACTCCCTTTGGCCACTCTGGCGAAACTGTCTTAAATGAATTAAAAAGTGATGGCTTTATTCATGGAGTCCAGTCTCTAAAAGTCGTAGATTTTTTAGAAAGGTCTGACAAGAGAATTGGATTAAACCTTACAGAAGAAGTGCGTGATGGAATTTTAAATCACTCTGGCTCTGGCGAGGCAAAGACCCTTGAAGGTAAAATAATAAAGTTTGCCGATAGAATTGCCTACATCAATCACGACATTGACGATGCCATAAGAGCTGGTATAATTTCTTCTGATTCACTGCCAAAGGAACTCACTGATATCCTTGGACACACATCATCAGAAAGAATAAACACAATGATTATTGGCATAGTGGAAAAATCCTATGGCAAGCCTATTGTTGAAATGGAAAAGGAAATTTACCAGGCAACCATGGAGCTTAGACAGTATATGTTTAAGACAGTTTACATGGATCCTGTTGTCAAAAGTGAAGAAGTTAAAATTAAGAGACTATTAACTGAGCTTTATAAATATTATATGGAAGATTTAAGTAGAATTCCTCGTAATCACTTGAGCCTTTATGAAGGAAGAGTTCACAGTGACGAAGATATTGTTTCAGATTACATTGCAGGAATGACAGACACCTATGCCATGAAACAAATTAAAAATATTTTTATACCGAAGGGATGGAGCATTTAATTGTATGTTATAAATGATAATGTTCTTGATGAAATAAGAGACAGAGCAGATATAGTAGATTTAATTGGAGAATATGTTGACTTAAAAAGGTCAGGCTCTAACTATATGGGGCTCTGTCCTTTTCATTCTGAAAAGACTCCTTCCTTTTCTGTTTCTCCATCAAAATCTATTTTCAAGTGTTTTGGCTGTGGAGTCGGCGGAGATGTAATTACCTTTATTATGAAAAGGGAGAACTTAAATTTTCCTGAAGCTGTAGAATTTTTGGCAGAAAAATATAATGTAAGACTTTCTGAATATAAAGACGAAAACAAAGAAGCCCGCGACAAGAGAAACAGGCTCTATGATATAAATAGAGAAGCGGCAATGCACTTTTTAAACAATCTTTCATCCTCACCAAAGGCGCAAAAGTACTTAAGGGACAGGGGACTAAGTGATAAGACAATAAGGGCTTATGGACTTGGCTATTCCAAAGATTCTTGGACAGACTTATACGACCACTTGACTAAATTAGGTTACAAGGAAGAGGAACTTTTAGACTTAAATTTAATTTCCAAGAGCAAAAATGGAAATTACATTGACAGATTTCGCGACAGGGTTATGTTTCCAATTATAAATAGAAATAATAAGGTAATTGCTTTTGGTGCGAGAGGATTTGGAGATGCCAAGCCAAAATATCTAAATTCAAGGGAAACACCTATATTTCACAAGGGAAGCAACCTCTTTAATATGAATATAATCTCAAGGGAATCCAGTCGCCAGAGAATAATATTAGTTGAAGGTTATATGGATGTTATTTCTTTATACAATAGTGGTATAAATTATAGTGTAGCAAGCCTTGGTACTTCTCTTACTGAAGACCAGGCAGCAATTATTAAAAAGATGGCGAAAGATATATACATCTGTTATGACAGCGACAAAGCTGGAATTAACGCGACTTCAAGGGCAATAGATATATTTTTATCTAAGTCTTGCAAGCCTAAAATCATTGAACTAGAAGGTGGACTAGACCCCGACGACTTTATAAAAAAATATGGAATGGAAGGCTTTGAAAATAAAATCAAGTCAGCAATTTCTTATATTGACTTTAAAATAAAAATACTAAGGGAAAATTTTAATTTAGAAGAGGCAGAAGGGCTTAGCAATTTTACCCTTGAATCTGCGAAAATTTTATCTAGCATTAAAAATCCCATTGAGAGAGATATTTTTGTAAAAGAATTTTCTAAAAAATATAATATTTCTTACAAGGCAATTGAAAATTATATAAATTATTTAAACAGAAATAAAATTAAAAGTGAGAAAAAAGAAAAGTTCAAGCTTAAGAAAAATACAAATGTTGTGAAAAGTACAAAAACTAGAGCACAAGAGGAATTATTATCATATTCTTTGCTTGACAATGATATTTACGATTATATCAAAAATAAAATTCAGGTTTTTTATTTTACCAATGCAATGACTAGGGCAAGCTTTGAAGAAATACCTAAAATGTTTGAAGAAGAGATGGAAGTTTCTGAATTTTTAAATTTATTAGAGAAAAACAGGCTAATAGATTCTAATTTTAAAGATAATATTTTAGGAATTATAAAAAATATCCACGTCAATGAAAAAATTGTAGATGAGTTAATTAAAACTCTAGAGAGAAATTATCTCCAAAAGGAAAAGGAAAGAATCCTCGAAAACATTGATAAACTTCAAGGGGAAGAAGACAAAAATCTTTTACTCGATGCTTTAAAGAATCTTAAAGAGATTAATTTAAAGTTAAGTGAGTTGAAAGAGGAGGGCAATTATGAGTGAAAATTTAAAAAATAAGGATTCGATTGAATCAATAACAGAGCAGCTTTTAAAAGATGGCAAAAAAGATGGGAATCTTAGCTATGATGAAATAGGTGATGCCTTTGAAAAGTTTCAAATTGATTCTGACGATATAGATGAATTATACAAGACCTTTGAAAAGGAAGGTATCAATTTAGTTGACAAAAAAGATTTAAAAGATGATGATGAAGAAGAAGTTGATGTTACTAAAGAGGACTTGTCAGTGCCTAAGGGCGTTACTGTAGATGATCCTGTCAGGATGTACTTAAAGGAAATTGGAAAAATTTCTCTACTTACTGCTGAAGAAGAAGTTGAAATTGCAAAGAGAATGGAAGCAGGAGATGAGTCAGCAAAAAAAGAACTTGCTGAAGCCAATTTAAGGCTTGTAGTTTCCATTGCAAAGAGATATGTTGGTAGGGGCATGAGTTTTTTGGATTTAATTCAAGAGGGAAACCTTGGCCTTATGAAAGCTGTTGACAAGTTCGATTACACTAAGGGCTTTAAATTTTCAACTTACGCAACTTGGTGGATTAGGCAGGCAATCACAAGGGCAATTGCAGACCAAGCTAGGACTATAAGAATTCCTGTGCACATGGTTGAAACTATTAATAAACTTGTTAGAGTTCAAAGACAACTTGTTCAAGACCTTGGACGAGATCCACTTCCAGAAGAAATTGCTGCGGAAATGAATTTAGATGTAGAAAGAGTTCGCGAAATTCAAAAAATTGCTCAAGAGCCAGTGTCTCTTGAGACTCCAATTGGTGAAGAAGAGGACTCACATCTTGGAGATTTTATACCAGATGATGAAATCCTATCTCCACAAGATGCAGCTACTTTTACACTTCTAAAGGAACAACTTAACTCTGTTCTTGAAACTTTAACTGAGAGAGAAAAAAAGGTTTTAACTTTAAGGTTTGGACTTGATGATGGAAGGGCAAGAACTCTTGAAGAAGTTGGAAAAGAGTTTGATGTAACTCGTGAAAGAATTAGACAAATAGAAGCCAAGGCGCTAAGAAAATTGCGCCATCCATCTAGATCAAAGAAATTAAAGGATTATTTAGAATGATAAAATTATCGAATAGGCTAAAAAAAATTGCAGAACTTGTAGATTTTGGCGCAAGGGTAATTGATGTGGGCACAGATCACGGATATGTGCCCAATTTTTTGTGCGAAAAAAATATTTCAAGGGACATTATTGCAACGGATATCTCAAAAAATTCTCTGGAAAAGTCCATTGAACTGACAAGAGAAATGGGCAATGAAAAATATATTAGAAATATTCTTGCCAATGGAATTGTAAAGGAAGAACGCGACAACATTATTATTGCAGGCCTTGGTGGGATTCAAATTGCAGAAATTATTTTAAATTCAAGAGAAATCTCAAAGTCTGCAAAAAAATTAATTTTGCAGCCTATGCAAAAGACAAATATTTTGCGCCGAGAATTAAACAATATGGGCTTTGAAATAATTGATGAAGAGATAATCTTTGAAGATGACAGGTACTTTGAAATTATCCTTGCAAGATATTCTGGTCAAATAAAAAAATTAGAAGAAGTAGATTTTTATTTTTCAAAAAGTTTAATGGAGAAAAAGGGCAAAGTTTATTTAGACTTTTTAAGAGAAAGGCAAAGAGAACTTGAAAAAATTTTAAGTAATATTAATAATGACAGTGACAGGACAAAAAAGAGAAGTGGTGAACTTAAAAGTTTATTAATAAGAACCAAGGAGGCAATAGATGAAATATCAAATAAGTGAAATTAAAAATTACATGGAAAATTGGGCGAGAGAAGACCTCCAACTTACTTGGGACAACTCTGGAAGTCAAATTGAATTTAAGGGCGAAACAGATTCCCTTGTCCTAGGCTTAGATGTCACTGATAAATTAATTAAGAAGGCAATAGAAATGAATTCAAAGCTAATTATAACTCATCATCCCATGTTTTTTGGCGGGGAGAAAAGCATAATTGAGGGAACTTATAGGGGAGACAATATTATTGCCCTAATAAAAAATAACATTTCAGTTTTTTCCTATCACACTTCCATGGACATAGCAGAGGATGGAGTAAATGACACTCTCTTTGAAAAATTAAATTTAAAGAATAAAGAAATTTTAACTTATGAAGAAGAAAAAGCCATGGGTTTAATTGGCGAACTTGAAAAAAATTATTCTTTGGAAGAACTTTTAAACTTTTTAGAAGAAAAATTAGAAGTAAAAAAAATAAAAGTTTATGGAAGAGACAAAAGAGAGATAAAAAAACTTGCAATCCTTGGAGGTTCTGGCGCTGACTTTATTTCTGCTGCCAAAAATGCTGGCGTAGACGCCTATATTACAGGAGATGTAAAATACCATGATGGACAAAGAGCCTATGAAGAGGACCTTCTTTTAATAGATGTGGGACATTTTTATTCAGAAAAAATTATTCTTCCAAAAATAAAAAAGAGGCTAAGTGAAAAGTTTAGTGATTTAGATTTTTATATAGAAGAAGAAAGTAGCTTTGAGCTTGATATTTAAAGCTCTAAGTGTTAAACTATTTTAGTAAGTAAATTGGTCAACTGCACATATGTGAGGAAAGTCCGCGCTCCACAGAGCAGGGATGCTGGCTAACGGCCAGTGGGGGCGACCCCAAGGCAAGTGCAACAGAAATATACCGCCCTAGGGTAAGGTTGGAAAGGCGAGGTAAGAGCTCACCAGATCATTAGTGATAATGATGCTATGTAAACCCCATTCGGAGCAAGACCAAATAGGAATAACAGATGCTGCTCGCATCTGCCGGTAGGTAGGTTGCTAGAGATTATAGGTAACTGTAATCCAAGATTGATAGTTGACAAAACAGAACGCGGCTTATAGATTTGCTTACTACATAATTTAAAATTTATTAAGACAAAAGTTACAAAGAAGTTAAAATTAATTTAACTATTTTGTAACTTTTTGTTGTTTTTTTGTAATAACTTTGTTATACTTAAGGAGCAATAAAAAATGTACGCATATAATTTTTTTTAGAAATATAAAATTCAGAGTATAGGAGTTGTTAGTATTGGTTTCCTTTAAGAATAAATTGCCACTTGGTCTATTTGCACTATGCGCAGTTTCAATAGTTGGCATGAAAGATACGGGAGTATTTATTAACGAACATGTACAAAGGACATATAGTGGAAATGAAATTGAGTTCTCTATTGGCGAAAAAGTAGAAATCCTTGAAAATAAGGGCAATGAATACTATGTTCAAAAGGGAAAAGCAAAAGTTACTATTCCACAAGAAAAAATTTTACTTACAGAAGTTAATGTTCCTACATATCAAATTGTAAAAGCAAGCCCAATCTTAGATGATAATGGAAAAATTATTAGAAGCTTGTTTATCGATGAATATGCAGTTGGAATTTCAGTAGACACTACTACAGCAAAAATTAAGTGTAACGACGGAACTATAGGTAATGTTAGCAGAAGTGCACTTAAAAAAGTTGCTGACAAGAGAAATAATGTAACAGAAGTTCAAGTTAAGAAGGACACTGTTGCCAGAAGTGACAATGGAAAAAAACTAAATTTAAACAAAAATCAAACTGTAAATGTAGTTGATTTTGACAATGGACTTTTTATCATTGAAGATAAGGGAACTTCTTACAATGTTGATGGCAAAGATTTAAATATTCTTTCTGGATTAAAGGTAGAAAAACCTGTAGCAGTAAAAGTTGATGAAAAAGCATTACTTTCTGCTGATGAAAAAGAAATTCAAGAAGTAATAAAATATAAAGAAGTAAAAGAATTCAAAAAAGTTGCAGCGCCTGATTCTTCAACTGCTGCTAAAGTAATATCTTCTGCAGAAAATAAACTTGGATCTACTTATGTATATGGAGATACAGGTAAAGAAGGATATGATTGCTCAGGTCTTGTTTATTCAATTTATTGCAATGAACTAGGAATTTCACTTCCAAGATCTTCAGCATCACAATCAACTTTTGGAAAACAAGTTTCAAAATCTGATTTGCAAGAAGGAGACCTAGTATTCTTTAACACAACAGGCAATGGAGTTAGTCATGTTGGAATCTATGTTGGAGATGGAAAATTTATCCACGCTTCATCTGGACAAGGAAAAGTTATGACTTCATCCCTTACTGAAGGATACTACCAAGATAGATTTGTTAACGCAACACGCGTGCTATAAATAATTTTTCATTTAGAGCCTTAGGGCTCTTTTTTTTTATGTCTTGAAGTAGGACTTTATTGGCGTAAATATTTTTTAATTATAATTAGCTTTTTAGAAAATGCTAAGTTGTAAAATTAAATTTGACAAAAATAAATGATAAAACAAAAAATTTCAAAAATTAAAATCAAAGGTTCATAAGAAGAAATTAACAATATTACCGAAAAACATTTAATACAAGAATATTTTTAAGTTAATATTTTTAAAACTTATATAAATTTGTAAAGCAAGTTAGGTTATTAAAAGAATTTTATAAACCACAGAAATAATAATATTTTTAATTAAATTGTTTTGTTAAAAATACAATAGTTTTATTAAAGAAATGAATATTGAAAAAGTAATTTTCTGATGCTAAACTCTATTAGGTAAAAAATGATGATAATTATTATCGTTATAAAATTTATTTGGAGGAATTATGAATAAGAATTTAAGAAATTTTTCATCGTTGACTTTGTCGATGATATTTGTGATGAGTTCTTTTAATGGAGTTTTTGCGGAAAATAATATAGGCAATAATTCTTTAACTGAGACTCAAAAGATTGTTAGAGATAAAAAAGAATTTGATTCAAAGAAAAGTAAAATACTTGAAGACTTTGAAAAAGAAGAGCCAAGTGTAAAAGTTAAAAGAGATAAAGTAGTTTATTTTGTTGAATTTGAAGATAAGGCAAATAAAAATGAAATTTTGCAGACTTTAAATAAGATAAAAAATTTAAAGGTTTTATATGAGTATAATATTATTTTTAACGCTGTCTCCGTTGAAACTTACCCCGAAGAATTAGATAATTTAAAAAGTATTAAGGGTGTTAAAAATGTTGAAAGGGCAGGCAAATTAGTTCCACTTATGGAAAATGCAAGAAAGCTTGTAGGGGCTGATAGTGCCAGCGATTATCTAAAAGAGTTAAATGCAATAAATGCAAATCTTGGAAAAAATTATGATGGTCGTGGTATGGTAATTGCAAATATTGATACTGGAATGGATGCAAGTCACAAGGCTATGCGAATTGATGATGACGCGAAGAGTTCTTTAAAGATTAAAAAGGAAAATTTAAAAGGTTCTGATAAGGAATTCTGGTTATCGGATAAAGTCCCTCATTCTTTTAATTACTTAAATGGTGGTAAGATTACCACAGAAAAATATGACGATGGTTCTGATTATTATGATCCACACGGAATGCACATAGCTGGGATTTTAGCAGCAAATGATACTTTAGAAGATGTAAAAGCCAATAAAGGGATAAGAGGTATTGCACCTAATGCACAAATTTTTTCTTACAAGATGTATTCTGATGCCAGTGACGGTTTTGCTGGAGATGAGACTATGTTTCATGCCTTTGAAGATTGCATTAAGCATGATGTGGATGTTATTTCTGTTTCTTCTGGTTTTACGGGAACTGGTTTAGTAGGAGAAAAATATTGGTATGGAATTAGAGCTCTTAGAAAAGCTGGTATTCCTATTTGTGTTGCCACTGGTAATTATGCAACTTCATCTTCTAGTTCATCTTGGGATAGATATGCAAATAATTCTTTGAAAATGACAGATACGGGAAATGTAACAAGAACTGCTGCTCACGAAGATGCAATCGCTGTTGCATCATCTCGTAATACTAAAATTGATTATGAAGGCGTGAACATTGGCGGAAGAGATTTTAGATATTCTCAAATTGGTGCTTTCTTTGATAAAAATAATTTCCCTCAAGGCAAATATAATTTTATTTACTTGGGACAATGTCAAGATGAAGATATAGCTGGAAAAGATTTGAAAGATAAAATTGTTGTAATGGATAGAATTTATACTAAGGATCTGAAATTTGCCTTTAAAAAAGTTTTTGACAAAGGAGCAAAGGGATTAATAGTAGTAAATACAGTTTCTTATTACAATAGAGATGATTGGGAAAGTATTCCTGCTATGGGATATGAGCAAGATGAAAATACAAGAGTTCCAGTATTTTCTGTATCAGGCATGGATGGAAAATTAATCTGGGATATGATTTGTGATAGAAAAGTTGATGATAAGGAAGACTTTAAAGCAAAAGATTCAGATTACAGAATTGATATGGCAAAATACAATTCAAAGAAACCAAAAGTTGGAGACGAAAAAGAACTTAGCCTTAAATTTTTAAATCATAAAATTGCCTGGGAAGATACTAATGTTCCAGCAGGCTCAACTTCATGGGGACCAAGGATTGATTTGATGTTAAAGCCTGATGTTTCTGCTCCTGGTAAAAATATTTATTCAACTTTAAATAAGATAAATGGTGTCGACACTTATCAATATATGTCAGGAACATCAATGGCTGCTCCAGTGGTATCAGCTTCAACTGTTTTAATAAGACCGAGAGTTAAAGAGCTTGTAAATGAACCAGTTATAGAATCAAGAGGTATAGATATAACTTCTCTTACAAAGATTATGCTCCAAAACACATCAACGCCAATGATTGATCCAACAACTGATGATGGAAATGGAAATTATTTATTTGCTTCGCCAAGACAACAAGGATCAGGTTTAATAAATGTTGAAAAAGCTTTAAAGAACAATTTAATTGTTTCTTACAAAGTTGAAGATTCTAAGGGAGAAATGAATTCTTACGGAGCTGTCTCATTAAAGGAAATTAAATCTGATAAAAAAGATTTTACAATTAATATAGACAATCCATCTGATAAAGACATAACTGTAAAAGTAAGTTCATCAAAAATCACAACAGATGGAGAAGTAACGAAGAAAAAATTAGACGAAGAGTATAAAGATGAAAATAGCAAAGATGGAAAACAAGTAGTTGCAGAAATTCATCCTAAAGAAGTTTCTGGAGCAAGCATAACTTTTGCACAAGATGAAATAACAATACCAAAAAGAGGCTCTTATGATTTGGGCGCTACATTACATGTGGGCGAAGCAATGAATAAGGACCAATTTGTCGAAGGCTATATAAAATTTGAATCTAAAGAAGAAAAAACTGATGCAAAAGATCCTCAGCCATCACTTTCAATGCCTGTAATGGGATTTGCTGGTGATTGGAACAAAGAACCAATTGTTGATAAATGGGCTTGGGAAGAAGGTTCAAGGTCAAAGGGTATTGTAGGTTATGATGATGAAGGAAATCCTAAAATTCCAGGAACATTAAATAAAGGCCGTGGAGGAGAGCATGGTATAGATTTATTTAAGCCGGCAGGAGTAATTCAAAATAGGGAAACTGAAAACAAAACTTTAGACCAAGACCCTGAATTATTTGCTTTTAATAACTCACAAGACTTCAATATGAATTCTAGTGGAGATAGTAAAATTATTTCTGGAAATGAAATTGATAGAGGTCTTACACCTAGTCCATTGATTTTAAGATCTGCATCTGACTGCAAAATTTCTATTGTAAATACAATGGATGAAAATAATCAAAAGCCACTTAAAGTTATTACAGTTGATCATTTTATAAAGGGAATTTTAAATTCAAAGAGAAGTGACGCAAAGGGAATTAAGGGCTCAAAGTTAAAAGTTTATGGCGATTTGAGATGGGACGGATTAATTTATAATCCTCATGCAGAAGATAAAACTGATCCAAATTATATTGAAGGAAAATTTGATCCAATTGCAGAAGGTCAATATTATTATAAATTTGAGTATAGACTTTCTCCAAAATATCCTTATCAAGTTTCATACATTCCTGTAAAAATAGATAGAACTGCACCAAAAATTGTTAGCCTAAATGCAGAAAATCCAGATGAAATTATTTTAAAGGTTAAAGATACTTATCATCTTCAAAAAGACAAGACAAAAACTCTTTTTGAAAGAGACCAAGAAAAAAATCCAGCTGATTTTAACGAAGTAAACAATAAAGTTTGGTTTGCAGGGGCAGCTTTTGTAAATGAAGATGGAGATATAGAAGAAAACTTAAAGGTAGTTAACACTGGAAAAGTTGACAAATATGGAAGCTTTGAAATGGATAACGAAGGAAATTCTGTTTATAAAATCCTCGGTGCAAATAAAAATCTTCTTGGCAAGACTTTAGAAGTTGCAGCTCTTGATGGTGCTTCAAACTTTACAAATTTATATAGAATTAAGTTTGATAAAGAAGTTAAAAATGGGAAATTAGAATATTTCCTAGAAACTGAAGATGGTCAAGCTAATGAGAAACTTGGAGAAATTGATGCATCTAAGCTTAAAAATGTAGAAGTAAAAGAAGATAAAAAAGAAGAAGATAAGGCAAGAGATAATAAAAAGAAGGATTATGGAAATCCTGAAATAAGCATAGAAAAGAATAGTTCTTATATAAAAGAACTTACAGAAGAAGATACTAAGAGAATCATAGAGCCAAAGGAAATAAAGAAAACTAATGAGTTTACAGGAGAAGATAGCATAGATTATGACTATGGCGATATTAAATCAATAGATGAGTATGGTATTCCTTCAAGATATTCTGATGGCTCTGCTATGGAATTTAAAGATAAAGATTTAGATACATTAAAGGATATGGGATATATTGGAAAAATTATTCCAGATTCAAATGGTGGCTTTGACATAAAGGGAGAAGTTAAAAATGTTTCTCCAGAGGCAAAAATTTATTTTGTATCCACTACAATGTCAAAGACAAATAAGAGAGAAGAGGTAAAGAAAGTTCCTGGTTCTTATGATGAAAATACCCACAGTCTAAAGTTTAATTTATGGGCAAATAAGGATGATATAGACAATAATAAGGGAATTGACTACAAAGGAGATATCGAATTATTTGTAGTAGACAGTGGTAAAACAAGTAAGAGCATTTTCCTTAGAATGCCAAAAGAAAAAAATACTAGCGTAGAAAAAAATGAATCGTCTAAGCTATTAACTTCAGAGCATAGCATTGTAGAACTTGGTGGAGAAGATCTTGGCGGGAAATTGAAAGAAGACAAAGATGAAAATGGAAAGACTTTTTATAGAGTGAGAGATGAACTTAGAATAAAAAAGGGTTATGGAGTTAGAGTTATTTCTAGAAATCCAGGCAAGACAAATCTAGACGCAAACTACATTGAAGATTTTATAAATAATGATGAAGATGTAAAGACTTTTGAAGCTAATATAAAAGTTTTAGATGGATTTAATGTAGTTAGATACGAAATCTATAAATTAGATGGTAGTAAAGACCTTAAAGAGGAAAATCTAATTGAAGAAATGGGCAAGTGCTTCTATGTTGATAGAGATAAAGTTCAATTGAATATGGATCCAGATACTTTTTATCCATATACTGATGGAAATAAGGGAGAACTTTATTTTAGAAATAGTCCTCACACATTGAGAGGTAAAATTGGAGATAAGGGTGGATTTAATTGGCATCTTAGAATAAATGAATCAATGATTGACCAATATTTAATTTATGGCGATTTAAAATCTGATAATTCAAAAGATTTTGAAGTTAAATTAGATGTTAGAGATAATGATGTAATGGATTGGTCAGCAAAGGATTATAAATTAAATGGACCTGAAGGCGGAATTTTATCACAATACAGAATTTACATGGACAGTGTTAAGCCAGAAATAAAATTATCTAAAGATGATAATTCAGAAAACCCAATTACTTTAAACTATGGGGATAAAAAAGTTTATTTAAAAGTTTCAGATAAGAGAGATGCGGATAAACCTGGTCGTATAGAAAAAGTTAATATTTTTGCAAATGGCAAAGAGTTTGACCAAAGTAAAAATTTAAAAGATTTTGCTCAAGATGATAGAATTGAAATAAAAGTAATAGCCTCAGACTATGCAAGAAATACAAGTGTAAAAATATTTAATTTAGATTTAGATAAGGATGAAATTAGAGAAATCGAAAACGAAGATGTAAAAGTAACAGTAAAAGGAAATGTTAAAAGTGTAAAACAAGGAGAAGATTTTGTCCTTCCAGAATACAAGGGAAATGTAGAGACAAATAAAAAATTCATTGGCTGGAATGTAAGAGGTATTACTCAAAAGCCGGGACATATATTCCTTGCTAAAGAAAAAATTGAAATTGAACCAGTATTTGAAGAAGTTAGCCAAAAGAAATATACTGTAACTTTTGAGGCAAATGGAGGAAGTGGAAAAATTCCTTCTCAAACTGTTACAGAGAAGGAAGAAATTGAATTGCCACAAAACACATTTGTAGCACCTGAGGGTAAAGTTTTTGATGCTTGGATTGTTTCAGGAGATAGAAACAAGAAAAATGCTGGAGAAAAAATTAAAGTTGATTCAGATATAACAATTACAGCGTCTTGGAAAGATATTAAGGAAGAAAAACCAGCAGATGAGAACAAAAAGCCATCTGAAGAAAGTTATCCTGACAAAAAAGAAAATGAATCAAATAATAATTCAAATAAAGAAAATAATTATCCATTAATAAAAAATAGAAATCACGAGAAAAGGAGTCCTGTCTTTACAAATAGTGTAATGAAAAATAATACAGGAAGTATATTTTCAACTAATGATGATAATACAAATGGACTTGAAAATCATTGGGCAAAAGATGCAATTAATAATGCAGTAAATAAAGGTTACTTTAAAGATATTGCAGAGTTAAATAATTTTATGCCAAACAAAAATCTCACTAGAGCAGAATTTGTAACAATTCTTGGAAGAGTCGCAAATGTTGACACAAGTAAGTATAAAAATAAAGTATTTTCAGATGTAGATGAAAATAAATACTATGCTCCTTATGTTGATTGGGCATACAAAAATAAAATAGCATGTGGATTTGGTGATGATACTTTTATGCCGGATAAAGAGCTTGCTAGAGAAGAAATGTGTGCCTTCCTATCAAGATTTAATAAAGTAAATAAATTAAATAATAAGGTAGAAAATACAAATATTGATTTTAAAGATGAAAAAGATATTTCGTCTTGGGCAAAAGATTCTGTAAAAGAAATGGTTAAACTTGGTTTAATTAAGGGAATGGATGACGGAAAGTTTGCACCAAAAGAAAAGTTAACAAGAGCACAAATTGCACAAGTTGTATTTAGCATGAAATAAATTTTCTGCTATGGCTTTTTTGCTAGCTAAGAATGAAATTAGATATATTTTAGTAGGTGAAGAAAATAGAAACAGAAAATCTTTAGACTTTATAACAAAAAGTTGAATAGGAGAAGGAAGATAGACTGTTTACAAGTTAAGATATAATTAAAATATTAAGGAGATTCATTAAATTGAATCTCTTTTTTAATTTTAGATGGGATATTTACAAATGAGATAAGAGGAATTTAAAAACTATAATTTTTTTAGTAAAATATAAAATTAAATATGCTCTATGAAGAGAAATTATTTTATAAAGATTAAAAAATTTTAATACTTTTATTTTTCTAAAATGGTAAAATGATAGAAGAAGTAATACTTCAAATTTATAAAATTTTAAGGAGGAGAAATGAAAAAGAATAGTTTTTTTAATTCCTTAGTTTTTAAACTAATTTTAGGAATTATTATAGGAATTTTTGTAGGAAGAATTTCCAGCGAATCAGCAATCATTGTAATTAATACTATTAAGAGAGTTATGGGAGACTTAATTGGCTATGTAGTTCCACTAATAATCTTGGGATTTATCACTCCTGCCATAGTTTCTTTAAAGGAAAGTGCAGGCAAGATTTTAAGTGTAACTCTTGCAATTTGCTACATATCATCTGTGGGAGCTGCCACAATGTCTTTCTTGGCAGGCAGAGCTATTATTCCAAAGCTTAACATTGCATCAAATGTTGGCGCAGGCAATGCCATTCCTGAATCAATTTTTAAGTTATCAATTGATCCAATTATGCCTGTTATGACAGCACTTGTAACTTCAATTTTATTTGGAATTGCAGTAATTGTTACAAAATCAGAACATTGGGAAAATTTGCTAATGGAACTTAATAAAATTGTTTTATCGATTGTAAATAATTTCGTTATAAAGATTCTTCCAGTTTACATTGCAACTACATTTGCAACTTTATCTTATGAAGGAGCAATTATTTCTGAATTGCCAGTTTTTATAAAGATAATTTTAATTGTAATAGTTGGACATTTTATTTGGATGACTCTTATGTATTCAATAGCCGGGGCTATTTCAAAGACAAATCCAAAGGAAGTCTTCAAACATTATCTGCCAGCTTATTTAACAGCTGTAGGAACAATGTCCTCTGCTGCAACTCTTCCAGTGGCATTAGATTGTGCTAGAAAATCAGAGACACTTGATCCAAAGATCAGAGACTTTGCTATTCCACTTTGCTCAAACACTCACTTATGCGGTTCAGTTTTGACAGAAGTTTTCTTCGTAATGACAGTTTCACAAATTATATATGGAAAGCTTCCAGAAATTTCTAACATGATTGTCTTTATAGTTTTGCTTGGAATTTTTGCAATAGCGGCACCAGGAGTTCCTGGAGGAACTGTAGTGGCATCTCTTGGACTTATCACATCAATTCTAGGATTTAACGACACAGGAACAGCCCTAATGCTTTCAATTTTTGCACTTCAAGACAGTTTTGGAACTGCTTGTAACGTAACATCTGACGGTGCAATTGCCCTAATGGTTACTGGAATATTTAAAAAAGTTCCAGGAAGGGGAGAGGGCAAAAAGCTAAAGGAAGCTTAATTTTATAAAATATTTGACCAAGGATTCGTCCTTGGTTTTTTTATTGTGACTTTATCTTCTCATTTAATTTAAAAAAATATATTATTTTATTTTAAAAATTTTGCTTCCAATTAGAATTTTTATAATCATTTTGAGCTTCAAGATAATAATTAATTTTTCTCAGACTTTACTTTAGAAATTATTTAATCAACTTTTGAAATTATAAATATTAAGATAATAAAAATATTTAAAAAATTCTTATAATATTATATAAAAAATTAAAAAAATATTTATTACAATTAAATTAAATGATAATAAATTTCAAAATTGGAGGAAATAAAATGAGTAAAGTAAATGTAATTTATTGGTCAGGCACTGGCAATACAGAAAAAATGGCAGAGGCAATAGTTAAGGGTGCTGAAGGAGCAGGCGCTGAAGTAAAACTAATCCAAGTAGGTTCCGCTACAGAAGATGATGTAAAAAATGTAGATAGAATTGCCTTTGGATGTCCTGCCATGGGAGCAGAAGAGCTTGAAGAAACTGAGATGAGACCTTTTATGGATAAGGTAAATCCACTTCTTTCTGGGAAAAATGTTGTTTTATTTGGATCTTATGAATGGGCTGATGGCGAGTGGATGAAACTTTGGCAAGAAGAAGTTGAAGGCACAGGTGCAAAATTAGTTGATGATGGCTTTGCTGCCTATGATAATCCTGACGAAGATGCACTAGAAGAGTGTGAAGCTCTTGGAAAGGAACTTGCAAGGTCCTAAGTATGATTAATAATTCTATTTTCATTGAATTTTTTGATCAAATAAAAAATTTTAAAGATTTCGAATATCTTCACGCTCTAATTAAGTCCACTGTGGCTCCAACTTATAAGGATTTAAAATTGGGTACAATGATGAATTTGAGAAATGGAAATAGACCCTTAAAGGACTTATGGTTAAAAAATAAATTTTTAATTGGAGATGCACTGGAGCTTGATTTTTTTGAATTAAAGGAAGGGGAAGATTTCATTTTAGTTTATTTTTTCAAAAAAGATAAATTGATGAAAAAATTATCCAACAAAAAAATTTCAGAATTTTTAGATTTCATGGGATACGAAAATTGTAATCAAGTTGATGATTATTTGTGTCTCTTAAAAAGTAGGTTCAATGACAGCTGTCCTGATGAGATAGGAGTTTTTTTGGGCTATCCTTTAAAGGATGTAATTGATTTTAAAGATCGCCACAAAAAAATTTGCAAGTGCACAGGTTATTGGAAGTGCTTCAACGATGAAGAAAGTTCCAGAAGGGCTTTCGAAAAATTTGACCAAGTAAAGATTGTAGAGATGAAAAGTATTTTAGAAGGAATTTGAGACTGCTTAGGCGGTCTTTTTTTATGTTTTTAAAAATTAAAATTTAGGTCAGTTTGAAAAAAATTCTAGATAATTTTGAAATTTTATTATACAATATTTAGAACATATAATTTATGCTAATGCGTTAAAGAAAAATATACTTATTTTTTACGCAGATTATATTTTAAAAAGAAATTTTAGGATTAATATAGAGGTACTATGAAAAAATTAATTTTTAAGTTTTTAGGAAAAGAGCATATTGACGAGATATATGAGCTCACATCAGAGGTGTATGAAGGCATTGAGAATAAGGAAATTTTTTCTCACGACTCAAAGAGTGACTTGGAACACTTAATTGACAATGGAGGAGCCTTTGTAGGTGTCTATGATGGGGACAGACTCGTTGCTTATAGGAGTTTAAAAGTCCCTGACAGAGAAGATAATTTGGCTTATGATGTAGATTTTTTTGTGGATCCTGACAAGGTCATTATCAACGATACTGTCGTCGTCTTAAAGGAATATAGGGGAAGAAATTTACAAAATCTAACTAGAGAAAAGTTGGAAGAAAAGTATAAAGATTCTGAATTTACACATAAGATGTCCACAATCTCTCCCAAGAATCATAGGTCCTACAAAAATACTTTGGATTCGGGCTACATGCTTGTGGCGCTAAAAAAGAAATATCCCGATGAATTTTCAGAAGAGGGTTATGATAGATTTATTCTATTAAAATCAGAAGACATTAATTTTGATTTTACTGGGGAAGAAATCACTATTCACTCAAGTGAAACTGAAAAGTTAAAGGAGGCTTTTGAGGCAAATTATGTAGGTGTAGCTGTAGATGATGAGGGAAATATTTTGTTCAAAGAGGCAAAAATAGTTTAATTTTATAATTTAGCAGATAAAATAAATAAATTTATAAAATGTTAATATTAGATTAGCTTAGGGTATAATAAAATTATAAAGATAGAGTATAAACATAAAATAATATAGTTTAACCATAAGAGGAGGAATTAATTTGGATAAAGGATACAATTTTTTTGAAGATTATATGAATTCACAACAAAAGATGATGAATATGTGGCAAGATTATGCAAAGTCTTTTGGCGGAAGTAACTTCAACCCTTTTAGTGAAGAATATCTTTCAAGTTTTAATAAAATTTTTGGAGATTTAGGAAGTGCAGATTTCTTCAATTACAGAGGTACACCTAGTGAACTTGCACAAAAAATAAAGGATACATCTAAACTTTATTACAGCATTTATGAACTTTATAAAAATATTTATGACAAGAACATTGAGCCAACTAAGGAAAATATGGAAAGAATAATGAAAGAGTATAAGGAAGGCTCACTTCAATACATCAACAATTATCTTTTCCCATATATTCCTGTAGATCTTCAAAATTTAATCAAGCAATGTATAGGCGCTTGTGAAAGTTACAGAGACGCGCTTATTACAGTTTATGGTCCTTGGATGGATACTTCTTCTGACTTAATGGATTCTGTAATGAAGGGAGCTTTTGCTGATCCTAAGGCTTTCCTTGAATTTTTCAAACTTTGGAAGAAAAATTATGGGGAAACTTTTGGCAAGATGTTAAACTCTCCACAATTTGGTATTGACAGAAATGCCTATGAAAGAAATATGAAGACAATAGATAAGTTAATTACATTTATGGGCAATTATCTTGAACTTACTATGATGCTTTCAAATTTAGTTAACGAATCTACTGAAAATGTTGTAAAAGATAGCTTTGAAATGATTAAGAAGGGCGAAGCTCCTAAGACTTATGAAGAATTTTACAATTATTGGAGAGAAAAAACTTCTAATGAGTTTGATAAATTGTTCTATTCTGATGAATTTTCTAAATTCTTAGGAAACTTTGTAGATTCTCTAATGCTACTTAAGATTGACTTAGACCAAGTGATAGAAGAATCACTTAAGTGGTACCCAATACCAACAAACTCTGATATGGATTCACTTTACAAGACTGTTTATGAACTCAAAAAAGAAGTTAGAACCCTTAGAAAACATATTAGAGACAAAGAATACGAAGAAGAAAAAAAGGACAATAAATAATAGGAGGTTATTGATTTGAAAAATGTTTTTGGAATAGATTATGTTAAGTCAATGTCAGATATGGTCGACTCATACGAAAAACTAATCAAGGGTGTAGATACTCTTATGAATGTTGACTACAGTGGCTTTGACGCAACTCCTAAGGAGCTAATTTTTCAAGAAGACAAGATGAAACTCTACCACTATGAGCCAAAGGTAAAGGATCCAAACAAAATTCCTACCCTAATTGTCTATGCTCTTGTTAACAAACAATATATGATGGACTTGCAAGAAGACAGGTCTCTTATTAAAAACCTATTGGAAGGTGGACAAGATATTTACATCATTGACTGGGGCTATCCAACAATGGATGATAAATATATTGGACTTGAAGACTATATTAACGGCTACATCGACGACTGTGTTGACATAATTAGAAGAAAACACAAGATTGAAAAAGTTAATATTATTGGAATTTGTCAAGGTGGTACTTTCTCCTTTATTTACACTGCAACTCATGGAGAAAAAATTAATGCACTTGTATCACTAGTAACACCAATTGATTTCTCTACAGATGATGGACTTCTATTTAAATGGGGACCATATCTAAATCCTGAAAATATGGTAAAGGCCTTTGGAAATGTGCCAGGAGAATTTATGAATGCAGGTTTTGTATTCTTAAAGCCAATTGATTTAATGATGGACAAATATGTTGGCGTAATTGATTCTCTTGACGATCCAGATAAACTTGCCAACTTCCTTCGTATGGAACACTGGATTTTCGACTCACCTGACCAAGTTGGACGAGCATATCAAGAATTCCAAGAAGAAATGTATCACAAAAATAATTTAATCAAGGGAGAATTTTATCTCGATGGCGAAAGAGTTGACCTTAAAAATGTAAAATGTCCAGTGCTTGCAATATTAGGCACGAAGGACAACCAAGTTCCTCCAAATGCTACTAGACCAATACCTAAGGCTGTTGGTTCAAAGGATGTTGAACTTGTTGAAGTTGAAACAGGTCACATTGGTCTCTTTGTATCTGGCAGAAGTCAAAGGGAAGTTGCACCAAAGATTAATGAATTTTTAACAAGTAAATCTAAATAAAAAATTAACCGAGCTTTGATGCTCGGTTTTTTAATTATATTTTAAATTTTGAGGCTCCTTAGTGGGAGTCTTTCTTTTTCTATATATGTAAAACATTATGGGACTTCTTATAAAAAACTTTTTTATGTGACATGGGAAGAAAATAAAAATCTAAAACTTAAAAATATTAAATTAAGACTAAAAACAATAAAAAAAAGAGTACCAGACTTGGTACTCTTATGGTGCCCAGAGCCGGAATCGAACCAGCGACACGAGGATTTTCAGTCCTCTGCTCTACCGACTGAGCTATCTGGGCAAGTTAATGGTGGGCCTTCAGGGACTTGAACCCGGGACCTACCGGTTATGAGCCGGGCGCTCTAACCAACTGAGCTAAAGGCCCTCACCATTGGCGGAGAAAGAGGGATTTGAACCCTCGCGACCCTAATCGGGACCTACTCCCTTAGCAGGGGAGCCTCTTCAGCCACTTGAGTATTTCTCCAAATCGAAGGTCACTCTTTAGCAACTTACTTTATCTATTCTAACGGACCAGAAGTTTTTTGTCAACTATTTTTTACGAAAAATTTAAAATCTTTTTATAGTTTCAACCTATTTAAGGGACCCTGCTCAAGCATTATCTCATACTTCTTAAAAAAAATAAAGTTAAAAAATGATATTGACATAAAATTAAATTAACTCTATAATGAACGTATGAACAAATATCGAATCTTAATTTGTGCTATTTTAGCGGGAGGTAATTATGAATAAATATATTTTTCACTTAAAGGGACTTACTTGTGCAAACTGCGCAGGAAAAATAGAAGAAAAACTTAAAGAGACGCCTGGCATGATAAATCTCAACTACGATTTTTTAAATGATGAGCTTACTTTTGAATCTGAAAAAGAATCTAAGGATTTAAAAAGTGAGATTCAAGAGATAGTTGACTCCATAGAAGATGGCGTAACAGTTACAGAAGATTTAAATGAAGAGATTGAGGAAGAAGAGGAGGAAGAAAACTTTTCTATTTACAAGTGTATCTTTGTCTTTCTTGGAATAATAATTCTACATTTTTTAAATCTTCCTGAAAAAATTAGATTTGTTTCTTACATAGTTTTATATGTAATTATTGGATACGATATAGTTAAAGCTTCCATTTCAAAAATTGCCACGGGAAATTTTATGGATGAAAAATTTCTAATGACAGTGGCATCTATTGCAGCTATTATTTCTGGAGAATACGCCGAAGCTGTTGCTGTAATGCTATTTTATACTGTTGGCGAAATAATTCAAGATAGGGCTGTAGATAGTTCAAAGAAATCAATTAGAGAAGCCTTAAAATTAAAACCTGAATTTGCAAATTTAAAGAAGGGTCAGGAGATAAGTAAAGTTGATCCAACGGAAGTTTCTGTTGGTCAAGTTATTGTAATTATGCCTGGAGAAAAAGTGCCTCTAGATGGAAAAATAATTAAGGGTGCATCAAACCTTGACACTTCAAATATTTCTGGCGAGTTTGCACCAATTTCTCTTGAAGTTGGGGACGAAATCACTTCAGGTTTTGTCAACTTAGATTCATCTCTTGAAGTTGAAGTTACAAAGGAATATAAAGAGGGGACAATTGCAAAAATTATTGACATGGTAAAAAATGCCAGTACAAACAAGGCAAAAGTTGAGAAATTCATCACAAGATTTGCAAAAATTTACACACCAATTGTCATAGGACTTGCAATCTTACTTTTCCTAGTTTTAAATTTTGCAAGTTCACTAACTTTTAAAGAATCAATTTATAGGGCTGCCATATTTTTGGTAATATCCTGTCCTTGTGCTTTAGCAATTTCTGTTCCTCTTACAATTTTTGCAGGAATTGGCTCTCTTTCAAGAAGATCAATTTTTGTAAAGGGAGGAAATTCTATTGAAGCTTTGACAGATATTGATGGTGTTGCCTTTGATAAGACAGGAACAGTTACTAAGGGCGAATTTACTCTCGCAGAAGTTGAAGAAATAAAGGCTACAAGAGATGAAATTTTAGAAATTGCAGCAGTGGGAGAGATGTATTCAACTCATCCTATTGCAAAGGCGATTGCAAAAAGTTTTAAAACTACAAAGACGCCTGAACACTTAAATAACATTGGTGGGAAGGGAATTGAGTTTGAATTAGGAGGCAAATCTTATTTAGTTGGCAATAAAAAATTAATGGATGACTTTTCTTTAAAACTTGAAAAGGAAGAAAGTTCAAATTATGTAGATGTCTTTGTTGCAGATAAAAATGAAATTTTGGGAATT
>ERZ1673752.1224-NODE-1224-length-37040-cov-20.077599_pt1 | contig 37040 bp, 30 predicted proteins | sample MGYA00580195_ERZ1673752 | MGnify/ENA primary metagenome ERZ1673752 (study PRJEB41218, sample SAMN15661744) | gut metagenome | host: Homo sapiens | place: Canada: London | collected 2015-08-20/2019-03-30 | study: EMG produced TPA metagenomics assembly of...
TTACCCTGAATCAAGAAGAGATTCTAGAACTTTTACAAGATTCTCGTCCGGATGCATTCAAAAATTTACTGCAAGAATGCCTGAATGGTGTTCTGCAAGTAGAATCGTCAGAACAGCTGAAAGCAGAGCCTTACGAACGCACAGGGGCACGTACAGACAGCCGGAACAGAAACCGAGAACGTCCCCGGGTGACCCGGCTCGGAAAGATAGAACTCAAGGTTCCCAGGCATCGCAATGTGCCCTTTAATACCTTGGTGTTCGACAACTACAAGCGCAGTGAAGCCGCATTAGTCACGACCATGGCCGAGATGGTGGTAGGTGGCGTATCCACTGCCAAGGTAAGCCGGGTCATGGAAGAAATCGGTGGGACCTCGTTTTCAAAACAAGCCGTCTCGGACGCCTGTAAGGTCCTGGATAGTGCCGTAGAAGACTTTAGGATCCGTCCCCTGGATGAGGAGACGGTCATGCTCTTACCCAAGGATATGCGTAGGTGCGCGCGAACATCCAACTACTTAGAAAGGCTCAACAAAGAGGTTAAACGTCGTTCTCGAGTGATTGGAATCTTTCCCAATACAAGCTCTGCCATTAGGCTTCTGGGAGCCCTCCTCATGGAGGAAAACGATCGCAGGGCGACCAAGCGTAAAATCTACTACAAGGCTGCTATACAGGAACTGAAGAAAAGAACTCACCTGCTCATTGACCTTGCCCGCCAGCAATGCCTCCTGGCTAAAGTCGCTTAGGCAAAGAAACTAACGAAAGCTAATTACAAATTTACACACTATTGAGGACTTGACTTCACATCACGGGATTCAGTAAAGAAGATATCCGCATAACCTTCAGAAACGGCTCAGAAATCAAGGCTCTATAAAATGTCCGAATGGAGCTTTTTATTTTAATCGGGGTTGAATGAAATGCCCTTAAAGAGGTTTAATCAAATGTGCTAAGTTAGCTTATTCTAACTCAATGGAGGTTAATCGTATGAAAAAATCATCTGGAATTAAAGCAAAAGATTTGATCACCACAGGTATTTTTACTGCCATTATGTTTGCTCTTTGCATGGCAGTAGCAATGTTGGGTTACATGCCAATATTTATTCCGCTTTTAAGCATCATCGTACCGCTTATTGACGGTATTCCGTATGTGTTGTTTGTAAGCAAAACGAAAGGCATAAACATCACGTCTTGTCGATGCCAAAGAATCCTTGCAATTTCATTAAACCTGTCTCGTTTAATGGATACGTGTCTTTGATAACTCCATGTTCCATTTGAATCACTTCATCGCAGGCATCAAGAATAAATTCCAAATCATGAGAGATGATAAAAATAAAAGTATCAGGCGTTAACAAGCGACGCAATAACGCAACCGTTTCTTCCATATGTGCATAATCGAGGCCGCTGGTGGGTTCATCAAAAATAAGAATCCTCTTTCCGCAAAAAACGGCGGCTGCAATGGCAATTCGCTGTTTTTGCCCACCGGAGCAAGTCATCGGATGACGATCTTTGAGTGAAGCGATATCCAAATCTGTAAGAACCCGATTTAACTTTTCTTTCGATCCGCCTGATGCGCCAAGTGCCACTTCTTCTTTAACGCTATCTGTGAAAAGCTGATGATTGACTTCCTGCATCACCATATAGCTCAAGCGGACGCGCTTTTTTGAGGACAAGTTCATACCATCTAAGGAAATGGTTCCTTTTTGATTTTTCAAAAGACCGCAAAGAACGGAAACCAAAGTTGATTTGCCGGCGCCATTGGGGCCAACAATGGCAATGATTCTACCTGCAGAAAAGTCAGCACTCCGAATGTCTAACAAAGGCGTATGAGCATAGGAAAAACTCAGATCTTGGAGTGTAAGCACGGATGCGGTTTCTTTGGATGTCGCTTTCTCTTTCTTCATCTCAGATTTTAAATCACAAAGATTAACGGGCCGAATACCGGTTCTGATGCGCTCCTCAAAAGAGAGCTTTTCACATTGTTTCATGGTATACGTTTGAAGAAATTTTCCATTTTCCAGATAAATCACTCGATCTGCCAGATCTTTCAAAAACCACATGCGGTGCTCGGCAATGATGATCGTTTTCCCTTGTGCTTTCAGGTAGGCAAGAATGCTCTGCAGTGCCCGAATACTTGAAAAATCCAGGCTGGATGTCGGCTCATCCAATACATAGATTGTAGGATCAACCGCATAGATTCCCGCCATGGCAATGACTTGCTTTTCTCCACCGGATAATTTAAAAATATCACGATCCAGCAAGGACTCTATATGCAATTTTTGTGCGGACTTTTGAACTCGTTTTTTTATTTCAGCTACAGGGCAACCCAGATTCTCGCATCCAAAAGCAATCTCCGAAGTCGTGTTCATTGTGTAAAACTGCGTCCTTGGATTTTGAAATACCGTTCCTACCGTCCTTGCTATTTCATACATGGGACAGGTGCTTGGATTGATCCCATTTATTTGTATGCTTCCACTGAGTTCCCCGTTATAAAAATCAGGGATCATCCCATTCAAAATCCTGGTAAGGGTAGTCTTTCCGCAGCCACTTTTTCCACACAATAAAATACACTCGCCATCTTTAACCTCTAAATTAACATGGCTCAGTGCTAAACTTGTGCTTTCTTTATAGCGAAAGGAAAGATCTTTTATTGTAATCAAAGGGCAACTCCTTTCCATCTTGCTACAATTACTGCCGCAAGCACGACGGAAGTTAAGATGATAAAAAAGAGGTCAAAACTCCGAAAACGCACTTCTTCAATGCTGGTATGCTTGCCGGGATTGTCGATACCCCGACATAAGGCTGCCGCCGAAAGTTCATCGGCGATATTCAGTGCCGAAATAAAAAGCGGGACAAAAATGTAGACAATAGTCTGAGATGGCTGTCTCACAATATTCACGGGGCTTAGAGCAATACCGCGCAGTTTCATGGCAGAAGTAATCGCCGCCCATTCTTCCTTGAGCGTCGGGAGACAGCGAAAAATGACCGAAGTGGTAATGATTGCACTTTGTGGAACCTTCCACTTTTGCATAGCAGCGATAAATTCGCTAACTTTTGTCGTATTGATTAACCATTTCCCCAGTAAAAATACAGGCAAGACTTTGCGCACCACGACAACTAAAAAATAAATAAGGGAGCCGCCCCACCGGTAGAGATAAGGCTCAACGCCTTTTTGGACGAGCAAGAAAAGAGAGAAAGCAAGCCCCCATCCAATAGAGCTCTGCCATTTTCCGCTTAGGGCGATCAAAAGCAGACAAAAAAAGAAAAGTACCGATTCATAAACTAAAGAGCGCCCCAGAAAAATGAGGATATCCAGCTCAATTAATAACAGGATTTTTGTACGTGGGTCAAAAGAAAGAAATGCCTTCCTTTTGACCCCGTTTTTTGTCTTCCAAAGCATTTCTATAGGACTCCTGCTTTACTCAGGTGCTTATGCAATACTTTTTTGGTAAAGAGCGAACCGAAAGCAGAGCAAAGCATCGTTGCCATCATCATGACAGGAAGCACCCACCAAGGGGTAAGTGCATAGACCGTATCTGCAAAACTCTGCGTCATGCCTCGGGTCACGATATCTGAGAAAAAGTAATCTCGCATAAACCAGATCGGAACAAAGCCGCCAAATAAATTTAACGAAAAGAACATGTGGCTCACGCTGTTCCACTTAAAGCTCTTGTAGCCTCCCACTCGGGCGAAAATTACAGCAAGTACACCGGCCGGAATGGCAATAAGAGGAGCAATAGGAATATGTCCGCTTGCAATGAGAATCAAACTCGGCAAAACCGCTGCAATCATGATGGATATCCAGTTTGGAGATTTTACTATAAGCATATGGTAGGTCGGTGCCGCAAATAGAGCGACCAACATCGGCATGAGCAAGAATAAAATGGGGACTGGCATGCTGATTACCCCGATAATGATATAGGTGACAAGATAAAGCGCAATGAACACGCCTGCTGCAATAGCGCCTCTTGATGATGATTTCTTTCTTTGTTTTTCCATGATTCATTCCTCCTGAATTTTCTATTTGTTTTGCTCAAAGGTGTGGCAAAGTCTTGTTACACCTGCCAACCTTCGCTTTTGGTTTGTAAGTGCCAAAGTCTTGCATATAGTCCGTTTTGGTTAAGAAGCTCTTGATGGGTTCCTTCCTCAACTTTTTTGCCATGATCTAAAACAATGATGTTGTCCGCTCCGATAATGGTTTTAAGGCGATGAGCAATCACAATGACGGTGCGGCCTTGAATCAGCCTGTTGATTGCCTGCTGAACCTGCGATTCGTTTTCCGGATCAAGCGACGAAGTTGCTTCGTCCAGCATGACAACGGGGGCATCCTTTAAAATCGCTCTGGCGATGGATATGCGCTGCCTTTCTCCGCCGGATAAAGTGCAGCCTCCTTCGCCGACCATTGTCTCAAAGCCATTCGGCATCTTTTCAATAAAATCACAGTTCGCGAGTTTTGCAGCCTGCCGAATCTCGTCGTCACTTGCGGATTCCTTGCCGTAACGTATATTGTTGGCAATGCTATCCTGAAAAAGATAAACGTCCTGAAAGACCACGGAAATTTTCGACATGAGCTTTTCAGGGTCCATCCTCGTTTCATCTTTTCCGCCGAAATGAACGACTCCTTGAATCGGGTCATAGAATCGTGCCGCCAGGCGCAGCGCCGTCGTTTTGCCGGATCCCGAAGGGCCAACCAAAGCGGTTAAACTGTTCTCGGGGAAAGCAAGGCAAAGGCTTGAAAGCACGCTTGGCGAATCTCCGACATCTGCTTTGTTGTAAGCAAATGAGACATCGGTAAAAATAATGTCATGCGCATCCGGAACCTCTTCCGATCCGCTCATCACATCTTCGTTAAGCAGCTTTACAATGCGCTTGCCGGCCGCAGATCCTGCCATGAGTGATGAAATGTTCATAATGCTTCCTGTCAGCGGATCAAAAATACGCGCACCGATTAATAGGAATAAGGCAAAAGTGGAAACATCCAAATTGCCGCCAATCAGCAAATAAACGCCCACAAGCGTCATGATGGAAAGTCCGCTTCTCAAAAGCGCCCCGGCAACTAAATGAAGAGGCGTTATGCTTCCTTCCGCCTGAATATGGGCATCTCGATAATGAACACAGGCCTTTTTGAGCTTCTCGAAATTGTCTCCTTGCAAGTTATAAGATTTAATGACTTCCATTCCGTATAGGTATTCCGAAATGCTGTCCGCCTGCGCAACACCGGCATCGGTAATTTTTTTCTGTGCTCTCTTTGTCAGTGACTGCGTGCCTTTTATGAGAAGAGTGGCAAGGGGAAATCCTATAAACGAAGCCAGTGTCATACGCCAGTCTATAAAAACCATGACAAGAGGCGCGATCACGGCAACCAGCACCCCTGCAATCATCTGTGGAAGAACATGTGTCATGGCCGTCTCTGTTTGTGAAAAATCACTCATCATGGTTTGTGTGATTTCTGAAGAGCGTTTCCCGCTCAGAAGACCCAATGGCAGCTTTCGTATATGTTCAGCCAGCTTCACGCGGCCTTCCGCGGAAACTTTATATCCATCGTGAAAAGTCGCCCGGCAGGCCAAGTTTTCCAAGACGTCTGTAACAAGGAAAAAGATGACCATGACCGCAAAGGCAATCCACAACTTATGGCTCTCCAACAAACCCACACTAAAAAAGTCATAGATCGCTCCGATGATATAGGCAAGGCATAGGAAGGGTACCAAATTGGACAGATTAGCCAAAGCATTGAGTATGGACGGCTTTATTAAGCGTTTGGGATTTCCGGCTGTTATGTTTATAAACAAATTATTCATGGCAGAGAGCCTCCTTTCCTGATGCGATTTGCCACGTTGCCGAGGATAGGGAGTTTTTCCACATTTCGTTATAAAGCCCCTGCTTAACCAGCAATTCTTCATGCGTTCCGGACTCGACGATTTTTCCGCTTTTTATGACTAAAATTTGATTGGCGTTTTGAATGGTCTTCAGGCGGTGAGCAATGACGATGACCGTTTTGTTTTTGATAAGCTCCGACATTGCCTGTTGCAGTTTATACTCATTCTCGGCATCTTCAGATGATGTCGCTTCGTCCATAATGAGAAGAGGTGCATTCTTCAAAATGGCTCTGGCGATCGCTATGCGCTGTTTTTCTCCTCCGGACAGAAAAGTTCCATCATTTCCCATTTTCGTGTGATAGCCCTCCGGTAAATGCAGGATGAAATCATGGCATTGTGCTGCTTTGGCAGCGGCCTCTACCTCCTCTTTTGTGGCATTTACCTTGCCCATAGCGATGTTGTTATAGACGGTATCGTCAAATAAAAAGCTGCTCTGAAAAACGAAGGACATATTTTCCATCAGTGTTTGTGTCTTCATATCCCGGATATTGACTCCGCCAAAAGAAATCCTCCCTGATTGAACATCCCAAAATCTTGGAATGAGCTCAGCAATGGTGGACTTTCCCGCACCGGAAGGACCAACCAGTGCGGTAATTTCTCCTTGTTTGGCGACAAAAGAGATGTCATCTAAGACATTTCCTCCCTCTTTGCTATAGGAAAAACGCACATGATCAAAACAAACATCTGCACCGAGCGGTATTCGGTTTCCTTCGGTTTCGACGAGTACCGATTCATCAAGCAGGGCATAAATACGAGATACGCTTTCGTTAATGACATTATTGCTTTCTGCAAAATTGCGGAGCTTTAAAAGTGGAACAGAGACCGCGGGACCTAATATAAAGAAAAACAGAATGCTTGCCGCAAGGGAACTGTCTTGCGGGTTTTTTAGCCACAGCAAAAGCGCAGCCGGTGTAACAAAACTTGCTACAGAAAGAATAAACAAACGGAAACGAACATACGAAGGGCGGATCAGCTCTGTCATTTTCAGCGCAAAATCTCGATATCCCATGATGTCGTCATAGAAACTGCGGAATGATTTAACTGTTTGCCCAAAAATTTTAATCGTCGGCATCCCTTTTACGTACTGCATAGCGGAAGAATTGATGCGCTCTAAGGCATTAAAGTTTTGTTGTACTGCACCGCTTTTCATAAGCTTGACCAGATCAGCAGCCATCGCCGCAAACCCAATGACAATAGGCAAAAGCGCCGCCAAAGCCAGCCAAACATTCAGATAAAACATGCCTATAAACAACACCAAGAGCATGGTTACCGTGCTGATAAGATCCGGCATTTGATGAGATAAGTAAGTCTCCAGTTGATCGGTATCGGTCTCGAGAATTTGCCTTGTTTTGCCGACGCTGTTATTTTTCACATAACCGAGTGGCAGGCAACCAATATGTTCCAACAACTTCAGTCTTAATGTACAAATCGTCCGGTAAGCAAAAGTATGGCAGAGCATGCCGCCAAGATACGTGCATAGTAAACCAATGAGCAATCCGATAAGTCCATAGACCGCCCAATGAATCATAAGTGCCGCATTGAAAACTTCTTTTGTTGACAGATGGTGCAGTAACTCACTCATGACGTGGTAGATCGACAAAAACGGAACCAATTGTACCAACGTACCAATGACAGAAAGTAAAATCCCGAGCAGAAATAAGCTCTGCTTTTCTCCGGTTCGTTTTACAAGGCTTGAGATGTCGCGTTTCTCTTTCTTTGTCTTTTCCAATGAAAATCCCTCCTTAATTTTTAGACCGAGTTCGTTCTATATCCCTAAAACGACTCAACGGACGCATTTCCTAAGAAATACGCCCGTTGACGGCAGTGTTTATAAATTTGTAATGACATCGTTTCAGGATGTCCTCCTGTAAAAAATTTTATGTGCTACATTGATGGCATCTTTGGGCGTTAATTCGCTCTTATTTCCCAAAAACTTGTCATTATAAATGACACCCCATGCGCCATAAAGAGAGTAGAGAGCAAAAGCTCTTACATTTTCTTTATTGATGCCAAGATCACGTGCAACTTTACCTTCTTCAACACCTTGCATAATAAAATGCGCATGGGATTTTGAAATGCGGTCGAGCAGTCGAAGAAAACTCCATAATTTGTAGGAATCATCCACAATGGAACATTCTGCTCCGGGATGAAAAAGATCGATATATTCTTGGATTCCTTCTTGAACCAGTCCGGCATAGATGTCATGTTTCTTTTCAAAGGAGATGGAATCGTCTTCTAACATTTTGCATCGAGCATCAATTTTTTCCTCTAAAAAACTATCAATAACGGCAATATAAATTTCTTGCTTCGATTTGAAATAATAATAAAACATTCCGGGAGCGCCGTTTACCTCGCGGAGAATGTCGCGGACAGACACGTTTTCGTAACCCTTCTGTGAAAACAATTTGGCGGCGACCTCGATCAATTCCTTGCGTCTTACATCCGGCGCTTTGCTGTTTTTTTTCATCGGTACTGCCTCCTGCCATGATCTTGAGTTTAACAGAACGAACGATGGTCTGAAATAATATACCATGTGAACAGAAAGTTTGCAATTGCTAACTAAAATTTTATAGGGTGTCATTTTTTCTAACTAACAAGCGTTATTCGTTTTCAGGGATATCTTTTATACCTGGGTTTTCGTAGCTTTTGACCTATTTTCATACCCAATACTTTTTTCGTACCCCTGAGTATGAGTTTCGTACCCTAAGCGGCTGTGCCGTTAAAATGTATCAAATATGTTGTTTTGTTCTCGTAGATTTTTATTTCGCTCCTGCCCTTAAGGTGATCTGCTACGATTTCAGACATGAGCAGGGAGACTTCGTGCGGGGTGTAAAACTCACCAGCTTTTTTGCCTGCATTGGCGGCAAAGTTGCTGATCAGGTATTCGTAAATGAAACCCAGAACGTCGTAATCCTGCCTGCCATCCATCGGGATATCTTTAATGAGTCCGAGGAGTCCCCTGATCGCTTTGGTCTGCGAACCGGCGCTGTCCCCAAGTTTGGAGAGCCCTGTTTGCAGCGTATCAAAAATTTTGTCAAAGACTTTTTTCAAAAGTTCTTCGTCATAGTCGTTCTCTTTTAAGAAGCGAACTTCTTTGTCGGAAAGATATTTATAAAAGATAAAGCCGAGGATATAATCCTTGTATTCATTAGCTTCTATTTTGGATCGCATCTGGTTGGCCGAAGCCCAGATCTTTTGTGCCAGCTCTTGTTTATTCATCTCCCAGCAATGTCCTTCTCATTTTAAGTTTGTGCTTGCTCTCTCTAATGATGACTTATGTTAATCTTCTGATGGAATATCCTTATTCTTTAGCTTTACTGCTTTTTTATTATGACATTTATTATTTGTTTTGGTAGTATTTTGCGGCTGTCCAGGATTTTGTCCGCACCCCCAAACCGAATGAACTGATGGGGTGTAGTCGAGTTAAATCACCTAAAACGAGTTAAATCACCTATAACAGCTTGAGTACGAAAGATTAGCGTACTGCCGCTCTCATGCCACTCTGCGGAATAGTGTATAATCAAAACATTGCTTATATTTCAGATACGTCTTGACAGGGGGTTGCTTCATGCGCGGAACCATTAGAAAAATAGATGCCAATAAGGACGACCGTTTTAAGTTTTTCGGCGAAATTGCCGGCGATGACGGCAGGACCTACCGTTTTAATGACTATAACTGGGCCAACAGCGATACCCCCCTGGAAGAGATTCAGCTTGACCAGGAGGTCGAGTTTGAGCTCAAGGACCCCACCACCCGGGGTTATGTCTATCCGAAAAATATCCGTTTATCAGGCAAAGAGGTGGACAAGCCTATCCCCAAAAAACACACGCCCTCATCCCATAGTCATGGCCGCTTTCAAGACTTTATTTATGTGAATACCGATATCATTTCTCTGACTTTACAAGAAGTGATACCCCGCTTTTCCGAGTCTGCCAACAGCATTTTCCGAACCCTCGCGACCCATTACAACGAGCTCCAGGAGTCCGATTTTAAATTTTCCGGATTCGGTCGGGCGGAGACCGTTGATTTTCCCACGGGTTATAGAACCCCGGAAGGCCAGGACATTTTGCTCCACTGTACCAAAAACAAATTTGAAAAAATTCCCTGGTATGCTGACCAAATCCTCATTGCAGGAAAAAAGATGGGCTCGGTCTTCAATATTTTCGATGGCAACTGGTATGACATCGAACAATCCATTGGCGATATTCTCCCAAAATGTAAGGATTCGGCTCAAGATATTGTCCGGGCTATTGAGAAAAGATGCCTTAATTCTGAAGAAGTCCTGATCTATTTAGATCATGGTCACACTTGTCCTCCCGAGGAGGCCGATGAACTCTATGTCCCTACCGGGTATTTTGCCCCAGAGGGCCAGGAGATTTATCTGCTCTGTACCAAACGCAAAGGCAACCGGGGCTATGGCTGGTATTTTAACTCTGCGACGTATGCTGGGGCCGGCTTTAAAATGTTTGACAAAAAACTCTGGCTGGAAAAATGGTCGGGTCCCCTGGAGTATGACATGCTTCAGGAACTGGCCAACCAAACCCTTCAGGAACAGTGGTCTTTTGGTGCCAAAGAAAACTTCGGCATCCTGCGCAGCTATCTGCAATACACCTTTTCCCACCAGAGCCAAACCGATAATATCGGCTATGATGTCAGTGGCCAATATGCCGCTTTCAATACGGGTTTGCCCGACCGAAACACCTATAAATATCTGTACGCGGTTTTCGAGCATAACGAGGAACAGTCCGCCAGAGAAGTCCACCCCTTATATTACCAGCAAAGCTATTGCCTCCAGGGCTTCACGGTCCCCGGCAGAGGCGGCCTGGGCAAGGTGCTTTCGGAAAAGATCGGCCTGCCCAAACCTCCAGAATATTTCAGCACGCGGGCGGAGACAGTCTGGCAGCTCGGCTTCAACGAGAGCAATCAAATCACCATACCAGAATATGACGATGCCCATATCCTGATCCAGCGTTGCGATCGTATCCCCCTGGATTTCTACCGCAACCAGGCCAACAACTCTCCCCAACTTCTGGCCATTTTGAACTCCGCCGATTCCGATGCGGAGAAATACAAGCAAATTCGCGACCTCCTCAAGCCGGTGGTCATTGATCATCAGCCGAACGCGGAGATTACGAATCTCTACCGGCAGCTTCAAAATGCTCTTGAAAATGTCATCGGTATGGCGGTTAAAAAGCTGGCCTGGAACTGGCGGGCCGTTGTTCCCTGCTACAACCCGGAGCTTGAGAATTCCTGCTTCCTCCTTCCGGTTTCCTTCTCCAACTATGACCAGCCCGACCGCGCTATGATTGCCTCTTGCAATGCAACGAACCAAAACAATATCTACACCATTCACACCGTGATTTTCCTCAACTGGGCCTACCTCGATGCGCGCCTCATCTGCCGCCCCGAGTCTGAATGGCTGGTCGCGGATAAGATCAGTGATGAGGAAGAGTAGCTCAAATGCCGAGAATGAATGTCCGTCAAAAGCCCGCTGAGGGGTATCAGCGGGCCTGGCTGCCAGGTTGGGCAGAGCCGGTTTAATACATTTTTGCACCGGCGGGGATGCGCGGATCGAGCATCAGGCAGCGGAGTTTTTCGACGCCGTCTTCGTGGTGTACGGCGGAAATAATCATGCCGCAGGAATCAATGCCCATCATTTTTCGGGGTGGCAGGTTGGTAATGGCGAGGAGGGTCTTGCCGATCAGCTCCTCCGGCTCGTACGTTTCGTGAATCCCGCTAAGGATGATCCGGTCAACGCCTGTGCCGTCATCGAGGACGAATTTCAGGAGCTTTTTGGATTTTTTGACCGCCTCGCATGTTTTGACCTTGACGGCGCGGAAGTCAGATTTGGCAAAGGTCTCGAAATCAACGAAATCCGCGAAGAGCGGTTCAATTTCAACTTTGCTGAAATCGATGGCTTCTGCAGGAATAGTCGGAGCTTCACCGCCCTGTGCAGATTGGGCCATATCCGCCGGGTTAGCGAAAGCTGAAATATCTGCAGCGTTCTGCGCCATCCCGTCCGCTTTTGCAGCGACATTTTTGTCGAGGGGTTTCATCGTTGGGAAGAGCAGGACATCGCGGATGGAGCTGTTATTGGTGAGCAGCATGACCACGCGGTCGATGCCGATGCCAAGGCCTCCGGTGGGAGGCAGGCCGTATTCCATCGCTTCGACATAATCTTCATCCGGAATATTGGCCTCGTCATCGCCTTCCTTGCGCTTTTTCAGCTGAGCGGCGAAGCGCTCGCGCTGATCGCGGGGATCATTCAGTTCAGAATAGGCGTTGCCGAATTCCATGCCATGAATAAAGAGTTCAAAGCGCTCGACGATATCGGGATGGCCGGGCTTTTTCTTGGTCAGAGGCGAAATTTCGATCGGATAATCATAAATAAAGGTCGGTTGAATCAGGAGAGCTTCACATTTCTGCTCAAAGAAAAGATTCATGATATCGCCCTTGCCCATGGTGTCCTTGAGATCCTCAAGCTTGTGCTCAATGGCGAGTTGCCGCGCTTCTTCGACATCTTTAACCTGATAAAAATCGACACCGCAGGTTTCTTTGATGGCGTCATTCATGCTGAGGCGGCGGAAAGGCGGCGTCAGATCGAGATCACAGCCGTCATAGCTGATTTTCAGCGTTCCGTTGACTTCCTGGCAGGCCGTGGTGATCAGGTGTTCGGCCATATCCATCATGCCGTGATAATCCGTATAGGCCTGATAGAGCTCAATCATCGTGAACTCCGGATTGTGACGGACGTCAATGCCCTCGTTGCGGAAATTCCGGCCGATTTCGTAGACGCGCTCCAAACCGCCGATAATCAGACGTTTCAGATAAAGCTCCGGCGAGATGCGCAGAAAGAGATCCATGTCGAGAGCATTGTGGTGAGTCACAAAGGGACGCGCCGTTGCTCCGCCGGCAATCACGTTGAGCAGCGGGGTTTCCACTTCAATGTAATCCAGTTTATCCAGCTCCCGGCGGAAAATGGAAATAATCTTCGAACGCTTGATAAAGGTGTCCTGGACGGACGGATTCACAATAAGATCCAGATAACGCTTGCGATAGCGCGTATCTGTGTCCTGCAGGCCGTGGAATTTTTCGGGCAGAGGACGCAGGGATTTGGCCAGCAGCTTGTAAGCCTCGTTGCGGATGGAAATTTCTCCGCGCTGGGTACGGAAAACTTCTCCCGTCACTTCGACCAGATCGCCGATGTCGAGATTTTGCCAGGCTTTATAGCTCTCTTCGCCCAACTTGTCGATCTTGCTGAAAATCTGAATGCGCCCTGCGCGGTCCTGCAAGTCGACAAAGCTCACTTTGCCCATGCCGCGTTTGCTCATGATGCGCCCGGCCACGCAGACCGTCTTGCCTTCATAGGCGTCAAAATTTTCGCTGATCTGGCTGCTGTGGGTGTCCTGCGCGCTTTTTGTGATTGTAAAAGGGAGCTCACCCGCGGCCTCAAGGGCCAGTAATTTATCCAGACGGAACTGTTCCTGTTCGCTCAGTTCTCTTCTTTCTTCTGCCATAAAACCCTGCTTTCCTTCTCTCATCTTCCTCACTCAGCTTCTTCCTTTATCCCCCTGGGATTAAGGTCTGCCGATTTTGATAATCTTATAATCCATCGTCCCCATGGGCGTTTTGACATGCACCAGCTCGCCTTTTTTCTTGCCGAGAATGGCCGAGCCGACGGGTGATTCATTGGAAATTTTGCCGCTGAAAATATCTTCTTCACGGGCGCTGACGAGCACATATTCTTCTTCTTCGCCATCGGCAACGTCCTTAATCAGAACCTTGGAGCCGAGCGTCACCTCTTTGTTGGAAATTTCCGACTCGTCGATAACGCGGGCGTTTTTCAGAATTTTTTCGATTTCGGCAATGCGAAACTCGTTGTTGGCCTGGGCCTCTTTGGCATCATCGTATTCCGAGTTTTCCGAAAGGTCCCCCTGCGAACGGGCCTCTTTCAGCCGTTCAGCGATCTCCAGGGAAATGGTTCCCTTACGTTCGTCGAGTTCTTTTTGCAGATCCTGAATGCCCTCCAGGGTCATATCAAAAACTTCATTGGCCATGCATATTCCTCTTTCTAAATCTAAGGTTTTAGTCCATTTTCTTAGAAGACTATACCATGTCAGCCGCTTATGTCACGCGACTTTATGTCATGTTCTTTTCTGCCTCGCCTCAAAGGCTGCTTTTCAGACGGCTTTCTCAGCGCAGCTCATTTTCCTTGCGAATCACATCGTGTGCGCCGCCTTCTACGATGCTCGTCGGTGAAACGACGACGAGGCGGGCCTTCCGCTGAAATTCCGGGATGGAAAGCGAACCGCAGGAGACCATAGTCGCCTTGATTTTCGCCAGTGAGGCCATCACATTATCCTTGAGCGGACCGGCATAGGGCACATACGAATCAACGCCTTCCTCAAAGGCCATGCGCCCTCCTTTTCCACCGGCATCATAGCGCTGCCAGTTGCGGGCGCGGTTGGAGCCTTCGCCCCAGTACTCTTTCACATAACTGCCCTTTAAAGAGAGCAGGCGACCGGGGGCTTCATCAAAGCGGGCAAAATAGCGGCCAAACATGAGGAAGTCTGCACCCATGGCCAGGGCGAGAGCCATGTGATAGTCATAGACGATACCCCCATCTGAACAAATAGGGATGTATTCTCCGGTTTTTTCAAACCAGGCTTCCCGCGCTTTAGCCACAGCCATCACGGCAGAGGCCTGACCGCAGCCTATGCCCTTCTGCTCCCGGGTAATGCAGATGGAGCCGCCGCCAATCCCGATTTTGATAAAGTCGGCACCCGCTTCGGCCAGATAGTTAAAGCCTTCAGCATCAACCACATTGCCCGCTCCCACATAGACGGAAGAGCCATAATTGTTGTGGATCCACGTGAGACAGTCGCGCTGCCATTCGGAGAAGCCATCGGAGGAATCCATGCAGAGTATATCTGCTCCGGCGGCAATGAGGGCAGGAACCCGTTCCTTATAATCACGGGTGTTGATTCCGGCTCCGCAGAGCAGCCGTTTATGGGAGTCGAGCAGCTCCAGCGGATTCTCCTTGTGGTCGTCATAGTCTTTACGGAAAACCAGAGCCAGCAAATGGCCGTCCTTGTCGATCACGGGAAGCTGATTGAGCTTATGTTCCCAGATGATGTCGTTCGCTTCGGTCAGGCTCACCCCGGCTTCGGCGTAAATAATCTGATCCATGGGCGTCATGAAATCACGGATTTTTGTATCGGTAGAGAGACGGGAAATACGGTAATCCCGCGAGGTGACCAGACCGAGAAGCTTGCCATCAGGACTGCCGTCATCGGTAATGGCGACGGTTGAGTGGCCTGTCCGCTCTTTAAGTTCGAGAATATCCGCCAGCGTATGGTCGGGCGTCAGATTGCTGTCCGAAGGGACAAAACCGGCTTTATAAGATTTAACCCGGTGAACCATCTCCGCCTGTCGTTCCACAGGCTGCGAACCATAAATAAAGGAAAGGCCGCCATTGCGGGCCAGCGCTATGGCCATCCTGTCATCTGAAACCGCCTGCATGATCGCCGAAGAAAAGGGAATATTCAGGCGCAGGGGGGATTCTTCGCCTTTTTTAAAGCGAACCATCGGGCTGTCCAGTTGAACACTGTCGGGGGTACAGTTGACCGAAGTGAGATTGGGCAGCAATAAAAATTCACTGAATGTGCGCGACAGTTGATCAAAAACCACAGACATGAGATGCTCCTTTTCCCCTGGATAAGGCAAGGCCCGCGAGCCTAAGTGAGGAAGAAAACTCGCGGGCCGCGGCCTCTGACATTATTTTTCGTTTCTTCTCTTCAAAGCCGCTGCCACGAGGCCACGGAAAAGCGGGTGAGGCTTGGCCGGGCGGGACTTAAACTCCGGATGGGCGATCGTGGCTGCATAGAAAGGATGTCCGGGCAGTTCCACCGCTTCCAGGAATTTGCCGTCGGGCGAAACACCACTGAAGCGAAGGCCTGCCTCGAGCAGCGGACCCTGATAGGCAAAATTAAATTCCCTCCGATGGTGATGGCGCTCCGAGGTTTCTGTCGTCCCGTAGAGACGGTGGAGCAGGCTCCCCTCCTCAATAACCATGGGGTAAGCCCCACGACGCATCGGCTGGTCCGGGAAGGGAATCTGGTCGATATGCGCTTGCTGCTCAGCGCTCAGGCAGGCGTAGTAGAAAACATTGCTGCAGCAGTGCTCGCACTCATCGGTGTGCGCATCTTTGATATTCGCGAGATTTCGGGCGATTTCGATTACGGCCATCTCCATGCCGAGTCCGATACCGAGGAAGGGAATTTCTTTGCGTCGGGCATAGGAGGCGATTTTAATCATGCCTTCCATGCCGCGGGGGCCGAAACCTCCGGGAATCAGGATGGCATCGTTGTCTTTGAAAACCTCGTCGAATTCCTCATCGCTGGAATCTTCAAGTTTTTCAGAATCCACCCAATTGATGTCCATCAGAATCTCCCGATCGATACAGGCGTGTTCCAGAGCTTCCACAACCGAATAATAGGCATCGTGCAGAGCCGTGTATTTGCCGCAGATGGCAAAGGTCAGCACGCGGTGGGAATTGCTGATTTTATCGAGAATGTTTTCCCAGGAACTCAAATCCGGTTCGACAAACTGAGCTAGTCCCAGGCGTTTGCAGACCTGGCTGGCCAGCCCCTGTTTTTCAAAATACGTGGGCAGCTCATAAACCGTATCGACATCGACGTTTTCAATCACGCACTCGACCGGTACGTTGCAATAGAGCGCCAGTTTTTTGCGAATGCCCTGATCCATGGGCACCTCGGTGCGGCAGACCAGGATATCCGGCTGAATGCCGTAAGAGAGGAGTTTCTGTACCGAGTGCTGGGTCGGCTTGGTTTTGATTTCTTTGGATTTCACCAGATAAGGCAGCAGGCAGACGTGGATAAAAAGGCAATTTTCGCGGCCAACCTGATAGCTCACCTGACGGATCGCCTCCAGATAGGACTGGCTCTCCATGTCGCCGACCGTGCCTCCGATTTCCGAAATGACCACATCGGGATCCTTCTGACGGCTGATATTAAAAATATGCTCTTTAATTTCATTAATAATATGAGGAACGACCTGAACTGTGGCCCCATTGTAACCGCCTTCACGTTCCCGCTGGATGACGTCACGGTAGATCATGCCGGAGGTAATATCACTTTCCGCGGAAAGATCGACATTGGTAAAACGCTCATAGTGACCAATATCCAGATCCGTTTCGGCGCCATCTTCCGTCACGAAAATTTCACCGTGCTGGATCGGGCTCATCAGAGCAGGATCCACATTGATGTAAGGATCAAACTTCTGATTGCGAACGCTTAGCCCCCGCGCCTGTAAAAGACAGCCCAGAACCGAAGCCGTAATGCCTTTTCCTAGACCGGAAACAACACCGCCGGTCACAAAAATATACTTGGTTGACATTGTTTGTTCGTTCCTTCTCTCTTGCGTCATGGACGGACACAACCCCGCCAGCTCGCACAAAATCAGTATGATTTTATCGATTCTTACCCGCCTCTGTCAATGAAAAAGAGCCTGAACCAAAGTGTTATAATATTAAGGACTGCACGCACCACGTGCTTTATCTGACAGGAGTCTTGAGGAGGTAAGTCGCATGATTGCTGCTCCATTTTTTCTGAGCGTTCAGAGCGCCATTTCACCTGCCCGCTTATCTCAGGTCATTATTGCCTTTTTTGCCATGGGCATGCCCCTGGTCTTAGTGATTTGCGGATTTATCTATCAGCGTAAAATCTCTGCCGCGCGCGCGGCACTCGCCGATGCCACAGAAGAGCTCAGCAGCCATCTGGAAAAGATGGAAAACTGCAGTATGGAACATCTTCCAGCTGTCACAGAAGCGATTGAAGCTCTGGGACAAAAGCGCCTGAGCAGCGCCTGGCAGGCTCTTAAACGCGCCAGCGTGCTGCGTTATGGCGGGCGCTGGATGCCTCCGCTCGACGGGCTTTCCATAAGCGAGAATTTTATTTCTGCTGAAGCCCGCTCCGCCCTGAGCTATAGCCCTTCCATCACCATAGCTTCTCTGGGCTTGCTGTCTGCACTTTTTCTATATCTTTTTATCACCATCAGCGCTCTCGGCTTTCAGCCGGCCCTTGCGTTGATTCCCCTCGTCTTTGCCTGCATTATTGCCGCTGTTCTCGCCAACGGCTCTTTTGAACTGAGACGTGAGCTGATCCAGGCTCAGGAGGTGTTCCGCACGCAGATCTGCGAAGTGCTTCCGGTTTACGACGATAACCGCGGGGCTGCCTTACTGGTCGAAAGCCTGGCTGAGCATGAGCAGCGGGTAAATGAGAGTTTTCGCGACTTCCAGGGCATTGCTCAGAAAATGGCCGACGCCGACTTTGGCAGTGGCATTTATAAAGCGGTTTCCCGCATTATGAAGGATGAAATTTCGCCTCCCATTCGCCAATCTGCCAATGTACTCGCTGACCTTGCGACCCACCTGGATCAACGTCAGATGCAGGGCATGGAAAGCCTGGCGGGAACCTTTTCCGCCTCTGTCGCCGCCTCGCTGGCACGCGAACTCAACCCCCTCAAGATGGAGCTGGATCGTCTTAATCGAGTGATGGCAGACACGCAATCTTTCGTACAGAGCAGCATTGACGTCCTTCAAACCTCGCGCGACGAAAACATCGCCCTCAATAAAGACATCCGTGACTCTCTGCTGCTGATGGGTCAGGCCAAAAATGATCTGGCCAACGAGATGCTGGAGCTCTCGGATAATATCCGTGTGGTCAGCGAAAGCAGCAAAGCCATGAGCAAAACCTATGCGGGCGAAGAATATGGTCTCAGCGAAAAGATCAAGCAGCTCGCCATTTCCATGGAAAGTTCGACGACCGTACTCAGTCAGAACCTCCAGGGCAGCAGTGAAATTTTGCAGCTGATCCACGAGATGCAGGATGAACAGGGGCGTCAGAATGATGATCTCCATGAACGGCTGAGCAATCTGATCAGCGAGCTGAAGGAGATCAGCGAGACACTTCGTCTGAGCAGCAAGAACTTTACTCAGGAGTCTGCAAGCTATGTTAATCAGACTCTGAAAAGCTTTGACCAGGGACTTGCTGAAGTTGTGGAGCGCCTTATCTTCACGGCCTCCGCGATTCGTGATGCGGTCGATGCCCTCCCCGTGGCGCTTCGCCCCGGCAAAAAGGAGTAAAGGCCGATGCCTCAGCCTCCTGAGTTTCCCAATCCTTTTCCGGCTGTTCAACGCAACCCCATGCGGGACTTCGCCCGTTCTCTTTTTGCTGAGGAAAGTAAAAAGCCTGCGCCGCACGAAGAAAAAGCCGCTTCCGGGGTTTCGCCTTCTGACGTTTGGTCTTCTGGGGGTTCATTTGCCGATGTTTCACCTTCAGGCGTTCGCCGGGTCAGGCTACAGCCCAAAACTACCTGGTTTGCTGAGGAGCAGGACGGGGAAACCGGGCTGGAAGCTGAGTTAAAACCTGCTGCCCTCAAGGCCGACAAGTCTCAACGAACTGAAGACGTTCAGAAAACTTGGGAAACTCATAGTTCAGCGGAACCCCAAAAGCCTGGAGAAGTTCAAAGACCAATGGAGTCTCTGCAGCCTCAACTGCATGGAGAAGCTCAAAGGCCAACGGAATTTCAAAGGGCTGAGGAAATTCAGAGACCGATGCAGTCTCTGCAGCCTCAACTGCCTGGAGAAGTTCAAAGGCCAACGGAATTTCAGAGGCCTGGGGACGCCCTGAGGCTTGATGAATTGCAAAAGCCAAGGGATATAGAGAGGTCTGGAAAGTTCCAGAGGCCTGAGCATGCCCTGAGCGAAGGCACGGGCAGGTGTCCGGACGAAAGCAAAAAAGAGGACAGACCCTCCGGACTGAAAAGAGCTGCTGATGCGTACGATACGCATGACACGCATGATACGCAGAAAACAGCAGGCTCAGCACCTGTCCCCGACAGTCATTTCACTCACCCGGAAAACTCAGACATCAGCAAGGGAATGCCTCTTCCATCTACCGCTGCCAAAAGCAGTGAAGGTCACGGCAGTGAACGTATAAAGGACAGCCCAAACAGGCCAGTGGCTTCTCCTTCGGGTCTTCAAATGCGCCCGATCAAGAGCGGAACGCTGCGCCCACCATTTTTTGTGCCGCGCAGCAACTCCAGCCTGGAAAGCTTAGCCGATGCCGTCACCTTTGGCCGTCAGTTGCTGCCTCTCCCGCGCGAAATGCAGCTGGCCCAGCAACAGGCCCACCGCACCTGGCTCATTGCCCAGATTAACCATTGCGCAGACAAGCACGCCCTGAGCGAATTTGCATTTTCCCTCAACTATCGGGATCTCGCCGTTCTCTTCCCTGCCCTTGCCACTTTGACACGGGGAGCTGAGGTGGATCGACTGATTTCCATTATTATGATGCGGGCCAGCCACTATCTCTACCTGCAGGGCTGGCTAACCCTGCAATTTGCCTACCCTCGCTCCACCGTACAAAAAGGCCTGGCGGAACTCTGCCATATTCTTGGCAGACAGACCAGCAGCCTCTCCCCACAGGAGTCTGAGCAAGCGGAACAATGGTTTAAAACCCTGAGGCTTGGGCCTCAAAGTTTTGACTGGCCTCATCTGGCCCTGATATCCGAACTCTCCATGCCCAACACCCGGCACTTTCTTGCTGCGATTATTAAATACCTGCAGGAAAGCAAAATGCCCCTGGAAGCCTTTTTCCAGCGCTACGGGATTTATCCCGATCTCCCCCTCGGCATCGCCATCCGCAATCAATGGGATATGTCAGAGTTCGAGCGGCGAATCAATCGCCCTTCGGTTTTTTAAGGCACGTTATGCCAAGCGCCATGAAAGAAATCGACCTGCACGGCCTCAACCGTTATCAAGCCCAGATTAAAATTGAAGCGGCTCTGAAAAAGGTCTATGGACTTTATCGCATTCGCCTGATCCACGGCTATCACCATGGCGACTCCCTGCAAAAATTCATCGAAGAAAATTATGCCCACGATCCCCGCCTTCTGCGGCTCGAACATGTTTCCCCCGGCGTCAGCGATCTCGTCCTGCGCGAGCTGCTGTAAAATTTTGCAGCTTGCCGCATCTGCTTCATGTGAGTGCAAAGGCTCGCCAAACGGCGACCTCAGCATCAGAAGCGCTTCTTTCTGAGTATTAGCAGGATGACCCCAGCCATTATCAAGATAAGAGGCGACAAGCTCGGTCCTTTTTCTCCCGTTCTTGGAATAATATGAACTCTCTTCACAGGTGCGGTGGGCAAGGGCGCAATGCTTTCCTGACATGAAGGGATACAGGGAGGACACTTGATAAGAATACTCGATTTATCCCGGTTGACGACTTTAATCGCAAAATCCTCTCCTGTATTCTTAATTATTAATTGATTGCCGGGCGTTTCACGACCATTCACATAATAGCTTACATCGTAATCAGAAGCGTCACTCGTTTCAGCAAAAGTGTACGTGCCCGCAAGACGCAGGTCCGTCTGCCATGGCGTTTTGGCTATAGCGCTCGGATTCAGCGAAAATTCACGTCTGAGGCTATTTCCTTCCGAAACTGGCCCTTCAAAGCGCAGCGTAAAGTTGTGATCGCTCTTGAGAACCTGGCCATCCTGACCCTCCAAAACCTTTTCGAGGCTATAAAAAACCGGATTAACCCGTAATACATGGAAATTTGCCTGCTCGCTTTGATTCTCCACATTTTTAAAGCTGATTTCAGCCTGACTGCTTGTTGGATACTCGCCATTTTCATCAGATTGCTGGCTTAAAATGTCTTCATTAATTTCAATGGTATAGCGATATTCTGCAAACAAAATATCGCTGCCAGCTTCAATAGGAGTCGTCAAGGTGCCTGGATTCCAGCTTATACTATTTGCTTGATTTGCCTGCATCGGTTCAGGCGTCGAAGTGTTACTGTCGATAGGCATCATTAAAGGCCTTCGATCGAAGCTGATGCTCTGGGCTTGCGGGGCATGATTCGGCTCTACGGCTTCAGACATCGTAGAGGAGGCGCTGCCAGGAACAAGATCAAAGCCAGGAGCAATGGTATCTACCACCACAGCGTCTTTAACCGCCTCACTTATCGGATTTTTCTTGAAATCCTGACTTATTTCATTAGCTATCTCAAGTAGGACATCCTTTAAGTTGTCCAAACGTGCCGTTTTATAGCTGCCACGAGAAGCAATCTTTTCCATGACCTCCTGACCCACTGGATCATTATCCATATCAAATGCTATGGTCCATACACGCTGACCTAAAGCTTTAGCATAACCCGCTTCGGCAATAGCAGAATTACCGTGGTTGTAGTACTTGCCTGGTGCATATTGAGTATACATTTGATCACCGTAAGTGACGGTGCCCATATTTTTCCTATAATCCTCGGATACTGAATAGCCAGGATATGCTGCGTAAGCCTCCATCGGAGCATCCGAGCTGGTTTGCTTTCCATGACCCGGATAGTCAATAAGATATTCATCCGGGTTTGTTAATTTATAGGAGCAGGTTGGAACTCCACTTGAAATCAGGATAAGCTGACTGTTGTCCCACTCTCTCTCGAGCTCGCGTCTTGCCCTGCAAATGCCCTCTTGTGTGAAAACGTAATCGTTTGTGTAATAGGGAGGTAGGTAACCCCGTGGGCTCCACGTCCTGACAGCATTGCGAAGAGTATTAACGTCGTTTGAAAACCAGGACCCTCCATACATGGCGTAACTTCGATGAAGGTTAAGGACCAGCATCTTTGTTAAACCTAAAGGAAACAACGTTGAATCAGGAGAGAACGATTCTTCGACAAAACTGACGGCTGCGGCTTCTTCAATCTCATCGCGATTGTTCTTCAGCATCCTGCGAGACTTATCCAGCACGAGTGCAATAGCATTAGTATTCACTTTGTTTTTAGCTTCAATTCTCAGGGTGATCTCCCAGGTGTTGAGTTTTCCCAGCACGGGTTTTGCTTCTTTGAAGAGCATGACCTCACCTGGCTTTGTTGGATGATCTTCTCCAATCTTAGGGTTTGCCACGTTGGAGGTAAACGTAGAAGGCTGGCCTGCGTATAATTGAGCAAACGGTGCTGAATCACCAGCTGACAGCATGCCCGCAAGGGGATCCTGATCTTCTGGGATCGGCTGCCAGTCCGCATATAGGACTGTCGATTCAGTGACGATCATATCAGAACTTGCTTTAGTTCCATCTTCCAGAAACCAGCCGCTGAAAATATAGCCGTCTTGTTCAGGCTCAGGCAGTTCTCCCAGGGGTTCACCGGCTATCAATATTTTTTCTTCAAGCTTATAGGAACATTTTGTATCGAAAGTAATATGTATCGCATCGTCCGCAGGTGGAGCCGGATCCTCTTGGATCGGCTGCCAGTCCGCATAGAGTACTGTCGATTGAGTCACGATCATATCAGAACTTGCTTTAGTTCCATCTTCCAGAAACCAGCCGCTGAAAATATAGCCGTCTTGTTCAGGCTCAGGCAGTTCTCCCAGGGGTTCACCGGCTATCAATATTTTTTCTTCAAGCTTATAGGAACACTTTGTATCGAAAGCAATCTGTATAGAATCTTCCGCAGGTGGATCCTCAGGTTTGCGATCCTCAGATTTGGGGTTCTCAGGCTGGGGAGCCTCAGGTTTGGGATCCTCAGTCTTGGGATCCTCAGGCTTTGCATCAGAATCTACAGAAAGAATCGAAGAGTCTCCAGCCTGTTCTTTCCCGGAATCTTCCGTTAAAGCGCAAATCTCTGTTGGGCTGACGAAGCTCCACGCAAAACTTGAGAAAAGAAAGAAAAGGCCCAGTATAATGGCTCCAATCTGCTTATTCATTTAAAAACACCTCTTCACTGCTGCGTCAGTTATGTTAGATGCAAGAAATGAAAAGTATTTCTTACAGCCAAATAAAAACTATCCTTACAAAAAATACTTATCATTTTCTTAGCTGTTTCAATTCTAACATAGTATTTTTTTAAGTCTACAAATATAGACTCATTATCTCAAGATTTTTAAGTTAAAGCTTTTTACAGCTGAATGCTGTGAGCTTTTTGTGTCTTTTAAAAATAAAACACCCCTGAAAACAGTACGTTTCAGGGGTTTTGCATTTATAAAAAAATGCTATGGCGGAAGCGGTGGGATTCGAACCCACGTGCCGGTCACCCGGCAACCGCTTTTCGAGAGCGGCGCGTTACGGCCTCTTCGCTACGCTTCCATGATAGTCGTGCTGATTGACAGCCGAAAATGCTTTTGCATTATAGCCCATGAAACAGACACGGGCAAGCCAAAGAATGGATGGCAAAGACTTAAAAGAAACGCTATCGTCACCGATTCACGTGTTTTGTATCTTATTTTGAATGCTAACGATCATTTGGCAGGTCTGAAATTATCATTTTGTCATTGCGAGATTCCTGGTAATGCCATTTGATTATTCATCTTTTTTGATCCTTTTGGACATCTTTTATGATCTTTTCTACTCTCGTACAGGACTATAGGGAGAGGTTTCGCCTGACATACAGTTTACTCTTCGTGAGGTTCGTGCAATTTTAGGTTAATTTCACAAAAAATGACACGTGCAGACGTTAAAATTATTTATTTTGCGAATTTATGTATTATTATTGATTGTGTTCCTGACTTACGCTAAAATACTTTTAAAGCGAAATAAAGGAGTAGTTTAAATGCCTCCGAAGGATACATATTTTCACATGAATTTGGCTTCAGTGGCCCTGGCGACGGCTCATGTTGATGAGCTCGCCCAGTTCTATGCGAAGCTGCTGGGCTGGAAAAAAGTCCCGCTGGACGATGCCAGGGGCATTTTGCTGGAGCCTCCCCAGGGTGGCCCGGCTTTATTCATTCAATATAAGCACGAGGATAAATATAAAAACGAAGAATCCGTCACGAAGCAGTCTTCACATGGCTCCGGCAGTCATGGCGCTAAACCTGGCAACAAGGTGCAGCTTGACTTTGCCTTCGATAATAAAAGTCAGATGAATGAGGCCCTCGATCATGCTCTGGCTCTCGGCGCACGCCTGAATCAGCAACAGGATGGCTTTGATGCTCAGCATGAGGAATACCGCTACATTCGTTTTCTTGACCCGATGAGCAATCCGTTTTCCTTTGTGCTCTCGGCTTAGGTTGAAAACTTGCCGGAGCATATTATGCCGGGTTATCCGGTCCATATATCCGGGCGTTTTATCCAGATGGCTCTTCTGGCCGGCGGAATACTTGGATCATAACGCCTGACGTAAACTCAGTCCTTCCATCTCCTCCTTTAAGATGAAAACTCCCGGACACGGCTCCGGGAGTTTTCCTTTTACGCAACAAAGGAATTTTACGAAACGAAGGATTCTATGGAAAAAAGTTTCTACAGAATAAAGAATTTTTACGCAACAAAGGGATTCCAGTAGCGGCCGCCATTCCAAATGGTCCAGACAATAGTATAAAGCAGCAAAATAAAGCCCAGAGCTATGGCGGCAAAATCCTCCCAGACTAAATCCCTCGACATGTACCAGCTGCGTTTTTTATGCTTTCCAAAGCCGCGCAGCTCCATTGCGTTGGAAATCACTTCGATGCGATCGAAGCTGCTTAAAATCAGAGGAATAATAATGTTAGAAGCCGCTTTCAGGCGTTTGAACAGGCTTTCTTTTTTGGACATTTCAATGCCCCTGGCCTGTTGTGAGAGTGAAATGGCCTGATAATCAGAAACCAGGCCAGGAATATAGCGCAATGCCAGAGCCACGCCATAAGCTATACGATAATTCAGACCCAGCCGGTTCAGTGAGGCAGCAAATTCACTCGGATGGGTCGTCGCCACGAAAAGGATCACGATGGGAATGGTGGCTGTGTATTTCAAGATGACATTGAGATGGTAGAGCAGCTGTTCCTGGGTCACGGTATAGCGCCCGACTATCGTGAAGAGCAGATGTCTCGAACCATAGATCTCAACTCCCAGTTCAGGCGAAAAGAGATAGATCAGCAGATTATTCATGACGAGAAAGACCAGGGTGAAGATCAGCATAAAGCGTACTTCCCCCAGACGAATCCGGGAAAGGCGGAAAAAAAAGAGAGAAAGCAAGCTCAGAAAGAAGAGAAAGGGCGTATTGAAACTGAGCATGGCCGCCAGCATCCAAAGAATCAGGAGCGCGAATTTGGAAGCCCCGCTCAGGCGATGAACTGGAGACTCTTTTTCGATGTAGTTAAAGAGGTTGACCACGGTTCACACCTTTCTTGGACTGCTGCTCACGCAGGCCTCGTTCAAAATCCATAAATCGCTGGACAAATTGTTCCGGTGCGGCAATCTCACAGAGTTTGGCGAGAGCAAAAAGCGATGTCTCTTTGAGGCAGGCCTCAGCAATAAGCTCAGGTCTGGTCAGGACCGAAGAGGGCGAATCGTCCGCTAAAATATGACCATCTGTAAAGACGACAGCACGTTCTGCATATTCCTGCATAAGGTGCATATCGTGGGTAATCAGGACAATCGTGAGTCCCCGCTGACTCAGCGAAAGCAGAAACTCCATGATTTCCGTGTAATGGCGGTAATCCTGGCCGGCAGTCGGCTCATCCAGAATAATCATCTGAGGATTAAGGCTGAGAATGGCCGCTACGGTCAGCCTTTTCTTCTGTCCATAACTGAGCGCCGAGACGGGCCAATTGCGGAATGGCCAAAGGCCGCAGACCCGCAGCGCTTCTTCGGAGCGACGGCGAATCTCATCCTCCGGCACAGCCCTGGCCCTGAGGCCGAGGGCAACTTCGTCAGCGATCAGGGTCTGAGAGAGCATCAGGTTCGGATTTTGCATGACGTAAGCGATGTGATCGGCCCGCTCTTTGACACTGAGCTTCATCAGGTCTTCACCGTTGAAGAGCAGCTTTCCCTGCTGCTGCTTTTCAAAACCGCAGATGACTTTGGAAAAAGTCGATTTTCCAGCCCCGTTTTTGCCCACAATGGCCATCAGCTCACCCTGATGCAGCTTGAGGGAAACGCCACGCAACGCAGGAAAGCCATTGTCATAATGAAAGTGAATGTTCTCAGCCTCGAAAAGCAAAGGACGACCGGAAACCACTTCTCTGGGCGGCGTCTGTTCAAACCAGTCCTGCAGTTTTTGTTTTTCCTCTGCTTTCAGCCGTAGGCTGCGAATACTGTGAGGCTGCATTTCAGGATGAATATCAAGACCGGCGTAACGGAGAGCCGTCAGATAAAGCGGCTCACGAATACCGTGCTGTCGCAGCAAGCCAGTTGAAAGCAAGTTGTCCGGCAATCCATCAAAAATAATCCGGCCTTCATCCATCAGGACGATTCGATCAACATCGCGGTGCAGAACATCTTCCAGCCGATGCTCAATGATGAGAACGGCCGCACCTGTCTTTTGCTGCAGTGCGTCAATCAGTTCGATCGCTGTTTTTCCGCTGGCCGGATCCAGATTCGCCAGAGGCTCATCAAAGAGCAGCATTTCGACTCGATCACTCAGAATGCCGCCAATGGCCACCCTCTGTTTCTGCCCGCCCGAAAGCTCAGTGGGTGCATGCTTCAGGTGTCCGCTGATTGCGACGGCCTCTGCCGCCTCACGGACCAGCCGATGCAGTTCCTCACGCGGCAGGACGTCATTTTCGGCAGCAAAAGCCAGATCTTCGGCAACCGTCATACCGATAAACTGACTGTCTGAATCCTGAAGCACCGTCCCCACTGTTTTGGAGATTTCAAAGAGATTCAGCGAAGCGAGCTCCCGCCCTTTTAATTTGAGGCTGCCACTGCTTTTCCCTCTTATCGAAAAGGGAATCAGGCCGTTGATACAGTGGGCCAGTGTCGACTTGCCGCAGCCTGAGGGGCCAACAATGAGCAATTTTTCCCCAGGATAGATTTTGAGATTGACGTTCCGAAGTGTCGGTTCAGCCTGAGCAAAATACTGAAAGCTGAAATCCTGAAATTCGATCAATGGCTGGGGCAAAATGAATCCTCCCGACGCTCAGGATATTTCAGCGGAATTATTCTTTTTCGAGCGAACCCTGTTTCGGTTTGGCATTGGCATAGGCCAGACAGAGCAATGTGCCGACAACACCGGTTGCGATGATATTGCTGACTCCGGCAAGCAGGCCCTGTGCAAAAACTTTATTTGCAGGTTCACTGTAAATCAGAATGTCCAGAAGCGGAGCCATGCCACCCCAGGCAATGCCATGGGCGATCAGCTGTGCCACATTGAAGATCACCATATCCTTTTTGGAAAAAATGCCGTCATCAAGCTTCATGTTCCTGGATGCAAAACCCATGACAAAGCCAAAGAAACCGGAGGCGATCACCCAGCTCCACCAGACGCCCCAACCGGCCGCCATATCATTCAACATGTGGCCGATCAGTCCCACAAGAAAGCCGATGAAAGGCCCATAAAGCACGGAGACCAATGCCTGGACGCTGTACTGAATACCAAAAGTCGTATTGGGCAGAGGGCTCGGCACGGAAGCATAACGCATCAACACGAAAAACAGCGCAGTGCCAATACCAAGAGCCACAACGCCCTTGACCGAAAATGATTTTTTCATCATAGAATTCATACTTCGACCTCTTTTTTCTTTTTTTGCCGGCAAATTCTGCAGGCCAGACAGTAAAATCATTCTATCCCAATCAGCCGAACTACGCCACAAAGGCCAGAGACTACCCTTCGCTGCTTTGCTCCTTCACCTTGCCCAACTGCAGCTCCATATTTTCGCGAATGGACTTGAGCCTCTTCCGGTGAAAATCGTTCTTAAAGTCTTCCATGAGGATGGAAAAAGCCTCCTCAAAAAATTGGCCGGCAGGCTGCCTGGCTTCTGTTCCGGACAGCATATAAATCAGGTAAAGCCCTTCAAGAACGGCTTCGGAAACAAGAGGATCGCCATTGGCGCAGGCCATAATCTGACTGAACAGGAGATATAACTCCTCATCTACAGAATAGTTCTGATAAACAATTTTGCTCTCCTCTTTCTCCCGCACAACGATATATTGGGTGCCGGAAGAAAATAATTTGCCCAGCAGCGTGGAAAGTTTATTGATGCAGATGATCGCCGTATTGGGATCGTTGATCCCCGGACTTAAGGCCATCAGGGCAATCTCGCTCAATTTGACCATTTCGTGGTGATAATCTTCTTTTTCGTTTTTAAATATATTGATGACAAAGCAAGCCGAAAGCTTTTTCTGCAATTCGCTGCTCAGCTCTTCATTTATGGCCGGGCATTCAAAAAAATTCAAAGAGGCCAGAACACAGCCTTCCGGCGTGTATTCGCCAATATGCCGACTGATGAGCAGCTCCGCTTTACAGCCTTCAATTTGCTGAATGATTTTGAGAAGGTCATCGAAAGCGATATCAAAAAGGTAGCCCGTTTTTTCCGCTAAAATATCCTGGCTGCTGCTGACGCAATTTATGTCGAATCTCCTGGCCTGATTTCTCAGTTCCAGCTCTTCGTCGACCAGCTTATCGCAGTCGCCGGAAACATTTTCAATAATGTTGGACATTTTAAGATTATGCAAAATGCGCTGCGAGAAGACGACAAAGCCGATCATGGAAATGATGGAGTAAATAATCCCCAGAGTTCCTGAGATAACTCTTTGGCTGCCTTCCACATTCTGCAGCATAAAGAGGCTGATGACGCAGTAAAAAAAGCCTCCCACAAAAATGCCGTGGAGGGTCAGAACATCCGCCCTGTCAATAAAATCCTGAGCCATACGGGGCGTCACACTGCTGCTGTATTTATTGAGAACCGTAATAATGGTCGTCAGTGCGAAAATGCTGATGGTCAGAAATACCCCGGAAATATTGGAAAGAAAAGTGAGGGACACATCAAGCGGCAGCAAAAAGGAATCGGGAATAAAGCTTTTCAGTTCGACAAATTGATGATCGAAGAACCAGGAAATCAAGAGCAAAAGAAGAGTCAGCAACGAAAAGCGCGACATTTTTACAACGTTTTTGTGATTGATCAGCCACAACCTGAGTTTCGAAATCATAAAAGCCCCCTTTTTCTCTTTTCATCTTTCTCTTTTCATCAGCTTAGCTGCCTGACAGGCAGCCTCTATATTAACAGTCCTGAGCCCAGGCTTAAAGGCGCAAAAAAACCGACGGAGCTGAGTCCGTCGGTTTAAGTTCTGACTTATGTCAATTTTGCTTTGCAGCGAACTATTTTTCGATCGCGTCGGCGTATTTTTCGGTCCAGGCTTTCATACCGCCTTCAAGCGTGAAAACTTTGCTCATGTCATGACCCAGAGCCTTCAGAACGTTTGTGCCGGCCTGAGCATACTTTTTACCAGAGTAGCAGACGAGAACGATGGGTTTATCTTTGCCTTCAACGGCAGTTTTAACGACTTCTTTGCCTTTTTCAAAATCTTTGCCACTGACGATCACATCCAGGTCGGCAGGAATGGCTCCGGGAATATGTCCGGCTTTGTAGTCATCCGCCTTGCGCAGGTCGACGATCAGGTATTTGTCGGCATCGAGGTTTTCCTTGACATCATCAACACCGATGTATTCCATTTTGGCGTCTTCAACAGCCACGTTAGCGCTGTCTGTACCGGTCTTCTTTTCATCTTTGGCGCAGGCGCTGAGCAGGCCCAGGGTAAGAGCCAGAATCATTAAGATCGCCAGAATTTTGCTTTGTTTTTTCATGAAATCTTCCTCCATTTTCATCGTCGCAGTGTTTTTTTCTGCAATAAGAAGTCACAAAAGGTCCGGGATACAGCCGCTATGACACAGGCTGTAAAGAAAACTCTACGGCAGGCGAGAGATCATTCGTCTCTCATGTTCGTGAGTTTAATTTGACTTATTTTGACGACTTCAATGCGTGATAATAACGATCCTCAAATGGGCTGTCAAGGAAAAAGGGCTCTTTTCGCACTTAGGCTCTATTTTCCATTCCTTTAATCGTTTAAACCGATCAACATAACTTGACTTGCAAGCCCTTCAGTCCTAGCATAGTCGGGCATTTGCAGATATTCTATTGAGAGTATTGAAAAGATTTGAGGTCAACATTGCCGATGAGTACTCTCTGGCAGGACAAACGAAAAGCTGTGCTCTTCCTGGCCATGATCCTGGCCGGTATTCTGCTGACTGTTTTTCTTTTTCCTCATTTGTCCCGAGACAGTCTGCAGGAAAAACTTGCCCTTCTGGGTCCCTGGGCCGTTCCCCTTTATATTCTTTTATTTGCCATCTTACCCGGGTTTCTCTTCCCCACTGTCTTTCTGGTTGTCCCTGCAGGAGCCATTTTCGGCTTTGTCCGGGGGAGCATTTATACCATGATCGGGGCCACGATCAATATGGCCTGGATGTTTCTGCTTGCACGCTTCCTCTTTCGCGAACAGGTGAACGCCTTTATCAGCCACAGACTTTCACCCGGCTGGCAAGCCAAAATTCAGGCCAACAGCGAGGGCAGGAAGGCTTTCTACACCCTTCTGGTCTTACGTGTAACCCCATTGATTCCCTACCAGTTTCTCAACTATGCTTACGGCCTCAGTCCGGTTGATTTCGATACTTATATGCTGGCCTCCATCATCGGCGTAGCCCCGGGTGTTCTGGTCTATCTGAATTTAGGCGACAAAGCCTGGGATCCTTCTTCGGCTGAATTCTGGATCGCCCTGTCTCTCTTTGCCGTGCTCATTCTGGCGAGCAAGCTGCTGTCCAAAATTTTTAAATTGGAAAAATAAGATCATTTGGAAAAATAAGATAAATAAGAATGTGAATAAAGAAGAAGTTAAATCATTAAGAAAAGAAAAGAAAAAGAAAAAAGAAGAAAAGGAAAGAAAAGCAATGACTTATCCAGAAAAAAATGCCGCTTCTGAAGAAAAGAGATTTAAACGCAGTCGTCCTTACATCATGCTGGGCCTGATCGTGGTCGTCCTGCTCATCTATTTCTTCGTTCCTTCGGTGAACCAGGCGGTGAAGCGCATGCTCACCCCGCTTAGCTCCGGTCGTGTTGATGCTGTCATCGAATATTTGCGATCCTACCAGGGCTATGCCGCTCTGGCCTCAGCGGCCCTTATGGTGCTCAGCTCTGTTCTGGCTCCTATCCCCGCCTTTCTGATCACACTCTCCAACTCGGTAATTTTCGGCTGGTGGAAAGGCGCGCTGCTGTCCTGGTCTTCGGCTATGCTGGGAGCGGCTCTCTGCTTTTGGATTGCCCGCTGGCTGGGTCGCAATGCTGCGGAAAAACTTGCCGGGCAAACCGTCCTCAGAGGCGTCGAACAATATTTTGAAAAATATGGTCCTAAGACCATTCTGATCTGCCGCCTGCTGCCCTTTGTTTCTTTCGATGCCGTCTCCTACTTCGCCGGTCTCACCCCTATGAAATTCTGGCCCTTCTTTTTAGCCACGGGCCTGGGGCAAATGCCCGCGACTATCGTCTATTCCTATGTCGGAGGCCAGTTGAGCGGAGGCGCTCAAAAGCTCTTTATCGGTCTCTTGACGCTCTTTGCTCTGGGCATTTTTGTGACCATTTTGCGGGGGCTCTGGCAAGCCGGTAATCGCAGGGATAAGGCAAAAATTGCGTCGAAGGAGGTCGGCAGGACCCCTGAAAGTGGTGAAAGCACTAAAATCAGCGCAAGTTCAAAGCTTAGTGAAAGCCTCAAGATTAGCGGAGGCCCTGAGGCAAGCGAAAGGCACAAGTTGAGTGAAAGTCACGAAGACCTTAAGACTTGCACGCACGGTGAGGCCCCCGCGCACACTGAGATTGATCTGGCTATGCGTGATGCTGCAGCCAAGCCTGCGCACAATGAAGCAGCTGCAAACGCTGAGATTTCTCTGCGAGATAAGAGCGATGAACAGAGATAGTCGCCTCGCCATGAAGTTGCAGCAGACGCTCTCTTTTTCGCGTCTGCTCCTGCATACGGATAAAGCTCCGGCCATCTTTTGGCCGGGCTGCGCCCTGATGAGTCTGGAACCCCAGCTGCTCTACCGCAGCTGCGAGCTTCTTAAGCGTATGGAACCGCAGCTCGGTTTTTGCTCCGCCTGCTGTGGCCAGCCCAGCCGCTATCTCTTCCCCGAAAAATTCGCCAGACAGCAAAAGCTTCTGCTCCGGAAACTTAAGGCCAAAGGGGTCGAGCGCATTTATACGGCCTGTCCGAACTGCGAAACGGAATTGTCCCGGCTGGGGCCTTTTCAAGTTGAAGCTATCTGGCCTGCTCTCGTCAAAGTTCTGCATAAGTCCGATGTGGTCGAGCGCACGGGACAAATCCTGGCACTTCACGATCCCTGTCCCCAACGAAATCGTCAGGATATCCAGGAGGCAACCCGCGAGCTGATCCGGCTCACAGGAGCTCAAGTCTACGAAGTCGCAAGATCAAGAGACAAGACCTTATGCTGCGGCAATAAGGGAATGAAAAAGACGCTGAATCCCCAATTGGCTGCCAGAATACGACACGAACGCCTGAAAGATTTTCCCCCGGAGCTTCCCATCACGGCCTGCTGTCAGGGCTGTCTGGGATCTTTTGCCGCTGAGGGCCGCTGCACGCTGCACCTGCTGGAGATTCTCTTCGGCCCCAGTTCGAGCCCCTCCTGGGGGAATCGCCTGAAATTCAGTCGGGATATTAAGTCTCATAAAAAATAAGACGAGTCTCAAATAAGTCAAGTCTCATGGAAAATAAGGAGCCTGGAAATGATTGATGCCCGTGGCCGAAAATATTTTGATCCCCTCTTTTCAAGGCTGGCAGATCAGCTGATCGCCTGGAAGCTCAAGCCACTGCAGGTCACAGGCCTGGCCTTGCTGCTGGGGCTTCTGGCCGGGCTCCTGCTCTATTTTGAATATTTTTTCCCGGCCTTCCTGCTGCTCTGGTGTTCCGGCCTTTTTGACGTTCTTGATGGGCAGATGGCCAGAAAACTGGGCTGTGCTTCCCTCTGGGGAGCCGTGCTGGATATCGTTTCCGACCGAATCGTGGAGCTGGCCATCATCTGGGCTTTAGCTTTAAAACGGGAAGACAGCCTTCTGGCTTTGCTCTTTCTCACGTCCTCTATCCTGATGTCCATGACGGTTTTTCTGACGACAGGCATGGCCACGGAAAAATTAAAGCAAAGCGGAAAAACGCCTGCAAATCAAGTTTCCAGACATCGACAAGGCGTTCAAAAAAGCTTTTATTATCAGGCCGGCCTTATGGAGCGCAGCGAAGGCTTTATCGCCTTCTCCCTGATGATGCTTTTCCCCTCTCATCTGCTGCTCTTCACATGGATTTACGCGGCCCTCATTGTCTTTACCATCGGGCAGCGTCTGCTCGATGCCTGGCAGCTATTGTCTTAGCATCGTGTGGATGTATTCGACCAGCATATGCACCGCCGGGGCATTCTTTCCGCCGCGGGGAATGATGATATCGGCATATTTTTTGCTGGGTTCGACAAATTCTTCATGCATGGGTTTAACCGTGGAAATATACTGGCTAAGGATACTCTCCACACTACGCCCTCTCTCCCGGGTATCCCGGCGGATCCTGCGCAGCAGTCTTTCGTCGGCATCGGTATCGACAAAAACCTTTAAGTCCAGGCGTTCCCTCAGCTCAGCATCCTCAAGAATGAGGATCCCCTCCACCAGTATGACCGGTTTCGGCACAATGTGCAGGCTCTCCTTTTTTCGCGTGTGCTGGGTGAAATCATACATGGGCACGTCAACAGCCATGCCTTCTTTGAGCTGATCCAGATCGCCGATCAGTTTGCTCGTTTCAAAGGACTTGGGGTGATCGTAATTGAGCTTCGCCCGCTCTTCCAGAGGCAGCTCGTCATGCGCCCAGTAATAGTAATCGTGACTGATCAGAGTGATGTCATCCTGAAAAATCTCCCGCAGTTGACGGATGATCGTGGTTTTTCCCGAAGCGCTGCCTCCCGCGATGCCAACGATATAAGGCTGCTTATTCATAGACACCTCTTTTTCACAGCTTTCACCAGCTGCAACTCGCTTTATCGGCTGTCACGGCCTGCATGAAATTAAACTGTTTTCGCGGCTTTGGGAGCTCTCAGGAAGACCGCCGAGATCACAAGACCCAGGCTCACCGGCAGAAGCCAGCCCAGACCAAGGTCATAAAGGGGGAGAATCCCTTTCGGAAGACTCAGCAGGCTTTTCACCCCTGCGCTCTGCGATATGACAGAGGGGCAGGCCGCAAGAAAATCAAAAATTGCCGGGATTATCGCCAGAATAATGGTGAAGACAAAGGCTTTATCCCGCAGGGGTAGAATCGCATCCAGCAACCAGAGCGCAATGAGCGTCATGGAAAGCGGATACAGGAACATGAGCACCGGCAGCGACAGCTGGATAATGGTATTGAGGCCAAAATTGGCGAAGATAAAGCCGATGATGACAAAGAGATAGGACCAGGTCTTATCGCGCGGGCCATTGGGGAAGAAATTGACAAAGGTTTGCGAAAGAGACACGACCAGGCCGATGGCGGTTTTGAGACAGGCAATGGTGATCGTAAGCGCCAGCAGAATTTGACCGAAAGTACCAAAATGGTGTAGCGAAGCCCGAACAAGGATTTCGCCGCCATTCTTTTGCGCTTCCATACTGCCCTGACAGCTTGCGCCGAGATAGCTGAGTCCGAAATAGATCAAACTCATAACAATCAGAGTGAAAACCGAAGATTTTGCCGTCTCCGTTGCATCACGTCTGCTGTCTTTCACACCGAGCAGCTGAATATTGCTGATAATGGTGATCCCAAACGCTAAACAGGCCAGCAGATCCATGGTTTGGTAACCATCCAGGACACCCTTCTCAAAAGGTATGGCATAGGCTTCCTGCACTGGAAATTGCGCTGGATTGCCCATGGGCATGAAAAGATTTTTCAAAATAAGCAGGGAGATTAAGAGAATAAACAGCGGCGCCATGACTTTGCCCACAACATCGAGAATTTTCGAAGGCCGCAAAGAGAAAAAGAGCACGAAGAGGAAGAAGGCCAGAGAATAGAAGAAAAGATAAAGGCTCTGCTCACCCTGAATCAGCGGCGCAATGCCGATCGTAAAGGCCACAGTCGTGTTCCTGGGAATGGCGAAGAAGGGCCCGATGCTCAGCAATAAGAGAAGAGAAAAGGCCAGGCCAAAGCCTTTGCCTGCCCGCTCCGCATAACCACGAAGGGTGGTTTTACGGGAGAGAGCAAAGCTGATAATGGCCAGAACGGGCAGGCCAACCGCCGTCACCAGAAAACCCAGATCCGCAGGGACATACGATGCTCCAGCGTTTTGCCCAAGGATAGGGGGGAAAATCAAATTACCCGCGCCAAACAACATACCAAAGAGCAAACTGCCGATCGCGATAAGCTCATGAAAGTTCAGAAACTTCTTTTCCTGCATACTTCTCTCCTGACTCTCCTGAAAATTAAAGTCCAGTTCTTCCCTCCAGACTCAGACCTCTTTCACGCATATGAGCTGAGATCACTTTCATCTGTGAGGACATCGATTCCCATTGTCTTTACGGACATAAATCTTTTCGTCCATGGATTCTGGACCGCTTTCGAGCATATTCCCTTAATTAACTTTCGTCCAGTAGTCTTAGATCACTTTCAAATCCCGTACCGTCAATTCATTGCCGGTGATGAGATAAGTGTTAAGACTACCACAGTGCGGGCAGGCTTTACCATAGGCTGTGGTTCTGAACGTTTGCTGACAATCCCGGCAATAGGATTTAGCTTCAATGATGACCATGTTCAGTTCACAGTCCTTCATGTATTCCGTTTTCCTAATGGCCCAGTTATAGCAGTCACGAAAGTACGAGGGGATGATGGTGGACACCTCCCCCACTTCTAACGTGACTGCTGCAACCTTCTGCACTCCATTTTGTCTGGCAGTCTTTTCCACCATATCAATGAAGTGCATGACCAGACCAAGCTCATGCATGATAAGCGTTCCCTACATCCGGATGCTCACGGTTAAAGGCCTTGTTGGCACGCTTATACGCCTTGCGACGACGGCGCATTTCTTTCGCTTCAGGCGTGCCTGCATGAGTCAGAATTCTGAAGGCCCGCTTTATCGAATAGCCCATCACAGCTGCCGGTTTTTGCTCACCTGCAAGCATATGGGTCATTTCCGGAAGATCACGGGTAATATGAATGGCATCAAATTCGCAGCGTGTCGTGCAAAGACCACAGCCGATACATTTATTCTGGTCGACCTCAGCGGCGCCGCAGCTGAGGCAGCGGCCTGTTTCAAGATGAACCTGCTCCTCGGTCAGAGTGAGCATGCGATCGCGGAAGGCATCGCTGATGGAAGCATCCATCGGCTCTTCCTGACGTCCGGCTGTATCGTAGGAAG
>ERZ1673752.1235-NODE-1235-length-36780-cov-14.276433_pt1 | contig 36780 bp, 30 predicted proteins | sample MGYA00580195_ERZ1673752 | MGnify/ENA primary metagenome ERZ1673752 (study PRJEB41218, sample SAMN15661744) | gut metagenome | host: Homo sapiens | place: Canada: London | collected 2015-08-20/2019-03-30 | study: EMG produced TPA metagenomics assembly of...
TTTATCATAGAAGAACCTTCTAATCATTATTTTACAGAAAAAGTATCACACTCTCGTTGGGATGCTTCCATAAACAAGAGCAAAACCAGTGTTTTGCTCTTGTTTAGTTATCTTATATCATATGCATGTCATCGTAGTATTAGTACTGATCTACATTTGTTTTATCCACTTTTTCAAATGGAACCCATACATATTTTTGATCATCTGACAAATATTTGATACCTTCCAATGATTGGTTTTGTGCCAAACGAGCGGCAGCTTTGATCAGATATTCACCCTGTCCGGAGCCGGACTGATAGATCGTAAATGCCATTTTGCCGTCTTTGATGGATTGACAACCGGCATCGGTGGCATCTACACCAATGACAGGGAGAGTATCAAAGGAAATATGGTTCTCCTCGCACGACTGCACGATTCCAAGTGCCATATCGTCGTTGTTGCATGCTACAACATCGACAGGCTGTCCGGTCTTGAGGAACAAGTTAAAGTATTCTTTTGCCGTGTCTGTTGACCAATCGGCATTGTCCTCGAAGACATAATGGATATTTTTGCCGGATGCATTTAAGGTATGTTTCAATGCATTTGTTCTTCCTAAAGTAGCGGAATGTGTTTTCTCGCCTTTGAAGATAGCCACATTAATGTCGTTTTTGGAAGAATATTTATTCAAGATATATTCTGCCTGATATTTTCCGGCTTCTTTCTCATTGGATCCAACGAAGATGTACTTGCCTGCTTCCAATCGCTCCGAATTAGGGCAGGAGTTAAAGAAAGCGATAGGCAGATCACCTGCAGCTACCTGTAATTGCAGTGCCGTATCTGTATCAACAGGGTTGCAGAGGATGACATCATAACCGCTATCTACTGCTTCTTTAATATGTGCTAATTGGTTTTCCAAAGAACCTTGTGCATCTTGCACTGTAAGTTCTGCACCAATTTTTTGAGCCTGTTGTTTCGCAGCATCAATGATCGTTTGGCGAAAAGTATCAGCCGTAGAGACCGTGAGGTACATTTTGATGCCGGAAGCATTATCACTCTGTGTACTGCCATTGGAGCAGCCCGTCAGCAAGCCAAGGCAGAGAACCACAGAAAATATTTTTGTCAATAATTTTTTTCTGTATTGCATAGTTACCCTCATTTCTGCGCAAATTTGCGTCTTATATTTTGAAACGACCAATATGTTCTTTCAGATTGTCTGCACTCTGCGAAAGTTCTTTGGCACCGTCCATGACAATATTGCTGTTATCAGCAATGCTGTTTGCCTGTGCCACCATGTTTTCGGAAGTGGCTTGGATTTCCAGTGTGCTGGCTGCCTGTTCTTCGGAAATGGCAGCGACATTTGTTGCTACAGAATCTACTTCGCTTACTTTAGTCATCATCTGTTTGATCAAATCTTCCGTTACCTGAATATCGTTAAAGATTTCATCGAAAGTACGCAACGCAGTATTGATCATGAGACTGCTGTCATCAATGTTTTTCATACTGTCAGCTGCCTGTTTGATGGTCTCCTGTACAAGACCGGTTACCTCGTTGATCAATTCCACGATGTGACCAACGGACTCGGTACTGGTCTGTGCTAACTTACCAATTTCAGTTGCGACAACGGCAAATCCCTTGCCGGCTTCTCCGGCGCGTGCTGCTTCAATCGAAGCGTTCAGGGAAAGGAGATTCGTCTCATCTGCAATATTACCAATGACGCTTACGATCTTTTCAATTTCCTCAGAAGATTTTCCAACCTTATCGATTGCCTGGTCTAATTTCCGGATAGAAGAACTGATTGTCTCCATTGCATCATTGACTTGGCGCATATCGTTTTTACCCTGAATGGAAGCGGTGACAGTCTGCTGCATATGTGACTCTACCTTTGTACTTGTCTGTTTTGTATCAGAAACGACCATAGCAAGTGTTGTGGCATTGTCGGCAATTTCGCTGATAGAGCGGGAAAGCTCATCGACGGTGACGTTCAATTCTTGCATGGATTTTGCCTGTACGGATGCGGAATCATACATTCCTACGGACAGGTTGTTGGTCGTGTCTGACTGCTCAGATACTCTGTCGGAGATTTCGTGGATCTCATACAACATACCCCGAATGGAATCTAGGAAATGCCGGACACTTCTGCCCATATGTCCAATCTCATCACTGCCTTTGACCTTGACATCAATGGTGAAATCACCATCTGCCATTGTGGTAATTGTCTTAGTAAGGCTGCGTACCGGTTTGACAACCAGATGTATAATTCGCTCGACTAAAACGATCAGAACTAAAAGGGCAACGACTGCGATAACGACCATTTTTGTACGAAGACTGTTGACATCTGCGTAAATGATCTTGTCCGGAATGTAGGACACCAGTACCCAGTTTGTTCCGGAAACGGTTTCAAATCCGGTCAGATTACCATTCAATTCACAAGTGTCATAATCGTTGTCGGAAATCTTCTTTGCTACAGAGGATAAAAAGGCATCCTTGTTGGATGTATCCAATTTCGTGGACACGAGAGAAGAATCACGATGTGCCAGGATCGTTCCGTCGTTCGTATCGATCAGAAAGGCTGCGGCATCATTCATTTTGACAAAGGAATTAACGATTACGGCAATTCTCTGAAGAGATACATCTGCAGATATTACGCGGATCGTGCCGGAACCGTCATTTAACAATGCGGAAGCACTGACTTGGTTTGTTCCATCGTCACTTTCGTAAGCACTGCCGTATTTCATATTAATACGGGAAAGTCCTTCCTGGTACCAGGTAGACTGTGTAACATCATGAAAAGTCTGCTCTGACTTGCTGGCCTTGATGACATTACCTTCCTCATCAGCGACATAAAGTCCGTTTGGATAATTGGCATTATACTCATAGTAGGAATCTAACAACTTTTGCAATTCCGCACCGGACGCTTTGGTCTGCTCAATGGTCTGCTTTGCCGTAGAAAATGCTGCAAGATTTTCATTTAGCCATCCGGCAATACTTTCTGACTGGTAGCTGATGGAGGAATCCAACAGACTGGTTGCATTGTTGGAAATGATCTTGCCGGAAATTGTGTAGGACAGTAAGATCATGACAACGATCAAAATGGTTACAACCGGTACGATGGTTCCAATGATCTTTGTTTTGATTGAAATCTTCGTGTTACTCTTTTTCTTAGAAGGTTTCAAAGATGTTTCTGTGTTTGCCTTATTTTTCATAGGCGGTCACCTCTTTTCATAAACTATGGTTTTTCGATAGAAATCTTCTCCACGTATTGAGTTGCTATGTTTGAAAAGTTCCACTTAGATAACTCGAAAATCCGCTTTTTCAAAGCTTGTTATGTGTTTTGAAAGCTAATTTGTTCGTTAATAACCCCGGATAACCAAATGCCTGCATTGTGGTCGCTTGGATCTCCTTGAGGTATAGTACATTATAACATATATACCACGAGATTTGTAGATGATTTGCTGTACTGCAGATTGTTGTAAAACTTTTGATTTTGCTTGACACGATCGGTGGTGATAATGCTTCTACAGATGGAAGCCCTGAGAGGATCCTGGAGAAGTATGGCGATCAGGTGACACTGTTGCAAAATGCAGAGAATCTTGGGGGATCCGGTGGATTTAATACCGGGCTCCGGCTTGTGTTAGAAAAGGGTTACTCTTATGCGATGTGTCTGGATGATGCGATGGTAGATGAACAGGCTATCGCGGAATTGTATACTTATTTGGAGCAACATCCCGATACGGGAATGGCAGGTGCCAGAGTATACCATACCCAGATGCCGGAGTATGTGCAGTAGTGCGGGATGAAGATTGATTTTGCGCAGGGCATGGTGCAGACATTATATGCGGATGTGCCGGAGGATGGAACTTTGCCGGCAGCGAAAGCCTTACATCAGATGGGAGCGAATAACAAAAGACCAAATACTTTTATAGAATATTATATGTGGAGAAATCGTTTGCATTTCTTTATGAAGTATACACCGAAGGATCAGTTGGAGCAGATGAGTGTGAACACTTTGGAAATGATCTTTGATGCCATGCTTAATGGCATCAATGTGAAAGCATGATATTTGAAAGCAGACCGTATTGTCAGGGGATGATTGATCTGAATATTCTTGAAAAGGGGGAGGATTATAGGAACCTGAAGAAAAGCTATGTCATTTTTATCTGCACATTTGATCAATATGGAAAGGGTGTATCGGATGCTTTCACACAAGATCTGGAGGAGGCGGTGCAGTCTGTCCGTCAGAATGAGAAGTGGAGGCTGGATTATATGACATTACAGCAGGAATATAGGGAAAGATATGAAGAGGGAAAGCTCGAGGGAAAAATCGAAGGAAAGATCGAAGGAAGGCTCGAGGGCAAAATAGAAATATTATACACAGGGTTTCATATGACCCCATCCCAAATTGCGGATAAACTTTCCTTGCCGGAATCTGAGGTGCTACGGATTTTAGCAGAACTGCAAGAGTAAAAAGTAGAATATTTGTAAAAGTGTATAGTAATTCAAAAAGATATTTGATATAATTACAAGCGGGAGCAATGGGGATTGTTCCCATTTTTTTAATGGTATAGGAAAAAGATCGTAATGTGGTGGGATACCTCCAAGAATTGCAAAGCAATTCTTGGAGGGCAGAACGCTGGGGTTGTTTTGTACAAAATGGAAAGGAAGGGCATTATATGCGCAAGAACAAAAGAGTATTGGCGGTGCTGCTGAGTGCAGCGATGACGATCGCTTCATTGACATCCGGTGGAACAGGGGGTGTGCCGGCTCGTGCAGCGACTTCGACATCATCATTTCAGGATCTGAATCAACAGCAGATCACGGAGGCAATGGGAGTTGGTTACAATTTGGGCAATTCGCTCGAAGCGAATGATGCCGGAACTCCGAATGAGACAGCATGGGGCAACCCGAAGCTGACGGAGCAGTTTGTACTGGCTGCGAAAAGTGCAGGCTTTCAGTCGATCCGCATTCCGGTGTCTTATCTGAACAAGATTGACGATAATAATGGATATCAGATTGATTCTGCCTGGCTTGACCGTGTGCAGGAGGTTGTGGATTATTGTGTGAAGAACGATATGTATGCGATTGTGAATATGCATGGAGATGGCTATACGACGATCAATGGAGGATGGCTTCTTTGCGGAAGCAGCGATCAGACGAAGATCCGGGAGAAGTATAAGGCATGCTGGCAGCAGATTGCAACGCGCTTTAAGGACTACGATGAGCATCTGATCTTTGAGTCGATGAATGAGGAATTTGATGGAACTTATGGTGATCCGAACAGAACGCATTATGAGAATATTAATACATATAATCAGATCTTTGTGGATACGGTTCGTCAGACCGGCGGCAATAATGACAAGCGCTGGCTGTTGATTCCGGGATGGAATACGGATATTAATTATACGGTTGGTGATTATGGTTTTGCGCTGCCAACAGATCAGTATTTGTCATCCGGTGTGGCAGCCGGAGAGAAGAGAATCATGATCTCCGTTCATTATTATGCTCCATGGGAGTTCTGTGGAACGGAATCTCAGGCGGTTACGCAGTGGGGCAGCAAGGCAACGGATTCTACGAAGAAGGCATCCTGGGGGGATGAAAGCTATATGGTATCCCAGTTCAAGAAATTAAAAGATAAGTTTGTTTCGCAGGGATACCCGGTGGTGATCGGAGAGTTTGGTGCGATCAATAAGTCTTCGATAGACAGTCAGAATACGGTATGCCGTGCCGATTTCTATCAAAAGGTCTGCTATTATGCGAAACAGAATGGTCTGGTACCGGTAGCATGGGATAATGGTTATAACGGAGTGTATGGCTTCTGTCTGATCGACCGTTCAACGAATACGGTTGTACATCCGGAGGTTGTGAATGCGGTGATGGAGATTTACCGTGCATCCTCTACGGCAACAGGGATTTCACTGGACAAGGATCGGATTACAGTCAGTGTTGGCGATGCGGGAGTACAGCTTAATGCTTCTCTGACACCGGCGGACAGTCAGGATCTGATCTCCTGGTCATCCGATGATGACACGGTCGCAACGGTGAGTTCATCCGGACTTGTTACGGCAGTGGGCGCCGGAAGCTGTACGATCACGGCATCTGTGGCAGGAGGCTATAAGGCAGAGTGTAAGGTGACAGTGCCAAAACCGACATATATCCGTACGAAGCTTTATATGATGAATACGAACGACTGGGGCACTACCGTCAGCGAAGAAAGTGCAGATATCACGACAGCAGATCAGGAATATACAATGACCTTGAAGGTGACGGATACGCAGCTTCAGAATATCGGTTCTCTGTATTTGAAGGATATTCAGGCGACGGAGCCGGAGGATTCACCGATCAGCTATGCCACGCTTAAGGTAAAGTCCATAACAGTCAATGGAAAAGAGTATTCCATGAATAATAGTGTGTTTACTTATAATAGCAGCTTGAAGAGTACAACAGGAAAAGCGAACAATGTGTTTGACTTTGCATTTGTCAATATTTGGGCAATTACCTATATTGATGATGTGACTACGGAAAGCAAGAAAGCATATTTTAATGGGGTATCTTATCAGGGGACGAATACGATATCTATGACATTTGAGGTATCCGATGTTAAGGCGAATGGGACAGAGACACCGAGTGCCGCACCGAGCAGTACGCCGAAGGTGACGACATCGCCAAGCACCGTACCAAGCAGCACGCCAAAGGTGACGACATCACCGAGTGCCGCACCGAGCAGTACGCCGAAGGTGACGACATCGCCAAGTGCCGTACCAAGCAGCACACCAAAGGAGACAGTATCGCCAAGTGCCGTACCGAGCAGTACGCCGAAGGTGACGACATCGCCAAGTGCCGTACCAAGCAGCACACCGAAAGTAACAGTGTCTCCAAGTGATACACCGGCACCGGGCCTTACACCAAGTGCCGTACCGAGCCAGACACCAGCACCAAGCAGTGCACCGGGATCAAGCGCAGAGCCAAGTCAGACGCCGGCACCGGGAGAGACTGGCGTGCCAAGTGCAGAGCCAAGTGAAACTCCGGCACCAAGTGATACAGCCCAGCCGAGTGCAGAGCCAAGTGAAACTTCTGCACCAAGTGATACAGCCAAGCCAAGCGCAGAGCCAAGTCAGACACCTGCACCGGGAGAGACTGACAAGCCAAGTGCATCACCAAGTCAGACGCCTGCACCAAGTGATACAACAACCCCAAGTGCATCACCGAGCCAGACACCGGCACCGGGAAATACAAAAGCTCCGGGTACCGGTCCGAGCGCAACATCGGGGACAAACGGAGACAACTCACACACCGCAATGAGCTTTACTTTGAAAGCAAGTGTCAAAGGTGTAAAGAATCTTTCGGTTGGAACAAAATATAAGCTGGCAGCCGGAAAGAAAATGACACTTTCCGCGGACTTTATCACAGACACCGATGATCAGGAAGTATCGTTTACAAGCAGCAAATCATCTGTTGTAAAGGTAAATGAAAACGGTGTTGTGAAGGCAGGAAAGAAGACTGGAAAAGCAGTGATCACCGTGACGGCAGCAGACGGAACAAGTCGTAAAGTTACTGTTCAGGTTATGAAAAAAGCAGTGAAAAAGCTTGCGATCAAGAAGGGATCACGCAGCCTGAAGAAAGGCAAGAAGCTGAAATTAAAGGTTCAGGCAAAGCCGGGCAAGAAACTGGCATCGAATCAGTATTACTGGAAGACGTCCAGTGCGAAGAAAGCAACAGTTTCTGCAAAGGGAATTGTGAAAGCAAAACAAAAGGGAACTGTCAGGATTACTGTTTATGCAACGGATGGAAGCGGAAAGAAAGCATCCGTTAAGCTGCAGGTGAAATAGTCAGAGATTGAAATATTAAATGTGTTGGATTTGCTTGCAATTGCAAGCAAACATGGATAAAATATTAAGAAAAAGGAGGCGATACTATGGCAAACACATCTGCTGTATATGCAAGAATAGATACGAATCTCAAGGATAATGCGGAGGGAATTCTTTCGCAACTGGGTATTTCTCCCTCAAGTGCAATTCAGATGCTTTATAGTCAGATTGTATTGAACAAGGGAATGCCGTTTGAATTGCGCCTTCCTTCTTCAAAGCCGTCATCTGTTGGTGCGATGACCAGAAATCAGCTTGATGCAAAGTTGCAGAAGGGTGTCGATTCTATTAAAGCAGGCAGGGTATATTCTGCTGACGAAGTGGATGAGGCGCTTGCAAAGGAGTTTGATATATGACAGATTACTATGCAGTAGTTTATTCTGCAGTGGTCGAGATATCAAAGGAATTATAGATTCTGATGCAGATGAAATCTGAATAAACTGAGAAACGCCAGTACCGGCATTGCCGCTACTGGTGTTTCTCTTTTTTATTATAGACTCGTTTTCAGCTATCCCTACTCCGTGCGTCTCAGACGGTCAACTACACTGACCCTGCTTTCCTGACGATAGAGCAGTGCAGGAACGGTGCATCCGACAATCAGAAATACGAGAACGGCAATAAATACCGGTACAAGTGTTGGGCGCGCCGTGAAGAACCAGACGGTGTTGGTAAACATATGTCCGATCGGAAAGGTCAGTACGGTCGACAGCGCCAGGGCAAGCAGCGATGCGCTGATGGCGTAAAACAGGCCTTCTTCGATCAGCATGGTGCGAAGCTGACGGTTCGTCATGCCAACGGACTGCAGCACGGCAAATTCATGCTGTCTTGTCAGGATGCCGGTCAGGATCGCATTGATAAAGTTCAGTGTGCCGATCAGCGCAATGACTGCGCACAGGAAGCCGCCGCAGATTATGAAGAGATGCTTGAAGCTGTTGAGTGAAGCACGCTGCGAAGCACGGCTGTCGAAGCTGAGCTCGCTGGCAGGACCGGAGGTCTGACGTTTCAGATAACGCTCCGCGCTGGTTTCCGCTTTGCGGTTTGGCGTATCAAACAGATAAAACAACCGGGATGCCTTCTGACCGCTGTCCACCAGAAACTGATCGTGCGTGAGAACCGTGGAATAGGAGTCAACGGAGTAGCGGTAGCTCATGCTGTACGGCACGCTGACCAGAGCACACACGGTGTAATTGATATTGCGTGATTTAAAAATATGGTACTGCAGGTATTGTTCCGGGGTAGAGTCATCAGCCGGCTCGCCGGTGCGCGCATCAATAACGCCATCCTTCCGGATATAAGATACCTTCAGAGTATCTCCGACCTTTGGATATTTCTCCGGGTTAATCATATTTCCGTAATCGTCTGTATCGACAACGATTGCGATCGCATGTTTTGATGTGTCCGATAAAGCGGACAGATCTCCGCTGTGAATGGTCAGCTTTGAAAGCAGGGAGGAATCCAGAATTTCCAATTGCATATCGGACGCAATCCGACCATTCCGGTGATCCTCGTAGCTTAAGTTCTGCTCCAGCTCCTCTTTGGTATAGATATCATCATGGAGCTTGCGGTAGGTCTTCTCTGTGATCCATGTGACCGGCTGGATGTCATCTTTTGGCTTGTAGCCACAGCCGCTCAGGCTGTTCTGGGTGTTTTGCCGGATCTCATCGATCGTGTTCTGTGAGATGTTTTCATTCATGTTTCCGTCATAGCGGAAATAACTGTTATTGCTGACGATGAAATCGCCGCACAGCATTCTGGAGAGATATTTGTCCATATCAAAGCCGTTGACGAACAGCACCAGAATATTTAACAGTACGATGGACAGAGACAGCGATATCACGACTAGAACAGTTTTACGTTTGTTTCGTCCCAGGTTGGCAAACGCCATCTGATGAACTCTGGCTCCGCGTGTGCGGCGCTTTTTGGCATGCGAGCGTGAAAGCTCCGTATATTTGGCGGCTTCTACCGGAGATACTCTGGAAGCCATTCGTCCCGGACGGAAGCAGGAAAGAAGAACCGTGCCGAGAGCGAAAAGACCGGCACCAAGGAAGATCCAAGGGGATGTGCTGATCGTGCCGGACAGTGAAAGGTTAGAACTCTTTAAGATCAGCGGAGTCATTTGGCATCCGATCAGATAGCCGAGAACAAGTCCGATCGGAATGCCGATCAGACAGAGGAAGAGAGCCTGCTGTCGTATGATCCGGCGAAGCTGTGCCGGGGTGACACCGATGGTTTTGAGAAGTCCGTAAAATCGGATATCACTTGTGACGGATATCTGGAAAATATTATAAATGATCAGGAATCCGGTAAAGACGATCAGGAGTAAAAAGCAGATGACACCGACCAGGGAGATAGTGTCCGGATTATCGGACAGACGGGAGGCGGTATATCCCCAGTTAGCACCGATACGTACGCTGTTTTCTTCGTCGCGTGTGTTCCAGTTGTAACCGAGATCTGTGTCGATATTCTCCATTGTTTTCTCGATATTAAAGCTGGAACGGAGCATAACGTTTAAATCGCTGCGAAAGTTTGTGAGCCCTTCTTTCTGACCGATGGCGATTGCCTCGTCCACGTAATCTCTGGAAACGTTGATATAGTGAACCGGCATGACATCATCAAAGTTCCAGTAACCGACCAGAGTAAATGTGGCGGTCTGCGTGCTGCCGGACTGTGTACTGTCACAGAGTGTGTAGGAGAGAGAAACTTTTTCGCCAAGCTTTGGTGTGACGCCGAGAAGCTTTAATGAGCCTGTGTCCATTGCGATTTCGTGTCCCTTTTGTGGGACACGTCCGGTGGTTGGTGTGGCGTAGCTCCACTTTGCTGTGTTTGGATCCATATAGCTGATTTCTGCGCTGCATTTTTCGAAACCGTCATCTGATTTTGTACCGATGACAATGCGGGTGCCGCTTTTTTTGATGTCAGGGTGTGCCTGAAGTGCCTTGATCTGCTCATCGGTAACGTCTTTAAAGGTTCCGTGGCTGTAGCCGCCGATCTGACGGAAGGTATAGGTTTCATAGCTGGCGTTGACCGACATCATCACGGTAAACAGCGAGGTGAATAAAAGTGTTGTCAGTGCGATTGCAATGATCGCGATGATATTACGCTTTTTGGCTGCTTTTAAAGCACGAAAGCTTAAGCGGCGGATACATTTATGATTGGAAACATGCATACTTTCACCCCCTAATTCCGACGGAAGATACAGCCGTCTTCAATGTGAATGATACGGTCTGCCATCTGCGCAATCTCTTCGTTGTGGGTGATCATGACGATCGTCTGGCCAAATTTCTCGCTGGTGACTTTTAAGAGACTTAAAACGTCCTGGCTTGTTTTGGAATCCAGATTACCGGTTGGCTCGTCGGCGAGAATAATCGACGGTGTGCCTGCGAGTGCCCTTGCAATCGCAACACGCTGCTGCTGGCCACCGGAAAGCTGATTCGGAAGTGCTTCCAGACGATCCTTGAGTCCGAGTGTTTCTGCAATCTGATCAATATATTCGCGGTCGATCTTTTTGCCGTCCAGCTCCAGCGGAAGCACGATATTTTCATAGAGATTTAAGACAGGCACCAGATTGTACGACTGGAAAACGAAGCCGATCTTGCGGCGGCGAAAGATCGTAAGCTGCTCCTCGGAGAGCGAGAAAATATCCTTCCCGTCGACCATTACTTTACCGGTTGTGGGACGATCCAGTCCGCCGAGCATATGAAGCAGCGTGGACTTTCCGCTTCCGGAGGTGCCGACAATAGCGGTAAATTCGCCCTTTTCCACGGTCAGATTGATGCCGCGCAGAGCGTGAACGGCGTTTTCCCCATCGCCGTATATTTTGGTGAGATTTTCTGTTTGTAAAATAGACATGATTCATTTCCTTTCTTTGTAGATCTGTAAACACGTTCAGTATGACATACAAATCTTTCCACAATCTTTCAAGGCAGGAAAAAATTATGACGGTTTTGTAAGAATTGCCGTCCGGGTTAGGAGAGAGGAAGATAAACAGAGAAAACAGAGCCTTTGCCGGGGACGGAGGAAACCTTAATATAGCCATTCTCTCCGGACAGGATTTTGCGGGAAAGATACAGACCGATGCCGACGCCGCTTTCATCCTGTACCTGACCGGAGCGGTAGAAGCGCTGGAATATTTTAGGAAATTCCTCCTCGTCTATGCCGATGCCTGTATCCGTGATATCGATCCTTGCAAACAGCTCATAGGTGTAAACGGAGACAGTAATGCCGCCGGTGGAGGTATATTTGATGGCATTGTCCAAAAGATTGCCGATCGCTTCGCTTGTCCACTTCGGATCAAAGCAGACCGTGGCATCGGCTTCGCAGACAGTCAAGGAAAGCCCCTTGGCTGTGGCGGCAGGTATGTACTGCTCCTGAAGCTGGAAAAGCATGGGCATAATCGGCTGCTTTTTGCAGGAAAGCGCAATGATGCCATGTTCCAGACGGGATAGTTTGACCAGAGAGTCGATCAGAAAACGCAGCTTTTTCGTCTGAACTTCGATCGCCTGAGCACTGTTTCTGGCAGAATCGGAGAGATTTTCTTCCAGTAAAAGCTCACCGTAGAGCTGCAGATTGGCGATTGGTGTTTTGGTCTGATGGGAAATGTCGGCGATGAAGGTTTTGATACGGTCTTTCTCGGTGGCAACATTCTGCGCTGAAAGAGCGGATGCGGAAAGATAGTGTGCGAATTTTGTTTCCAGAGCGGATAACAGGCTTTCGTCAAAAGTATCCTCGGTAAATTCTCCGTTTATCGCGAGAGTTAGCATGTGATCCAGCGTCTCCATCGTGCGTTTTGTCTTGTGTCTGTTCCACAGAACAACAGCGGTGGCGGTGATCACGGCGGCTGCTGTAACAAATATATAAAGGTTCATTTATTCTCCATTCTCCCAGCGGTAGCCGATTCCGTAGACAGTCCGGATGCAGGACTGGGCATGCAGCTTGTCGCGAAGGCGTTTGACGGTGACGGAAAGTGCGTTGTCGTCTACAAATTCACTGCCGTCCGTCCAGATGCGGTCGGTGAGCTGATTGCGTGTCAGTGTGATACCGCTGTTGGACGTCAGCAGATATAACAGCTTCTGTTCGGTGCGGCTAAGCTCGACGTCAGAGCCATTCAATGTGAAGCGAAGCCTTGCAAAATCAAACGAGTAGTCTCCTTGAACAAACACAGAGGATGTGTCTGTCGTGGAATGACAGCGCAGCTGCGTTCCGACACGCGCCCGTAGCACGGCAAGGGAAAATGGCTTTGTGATATAGTCATCGGCACCCTGCTCCAGACCTTCGACAATGTCCATGTCCGTGTCATTTGCGGTTAGAAGGATCACAGGCATCTGCGGTGTCTGTTCCTTGATCTCACGGAGCAGCGTAAGACCATTGCCGTCCGGCAGTGAGATGTCAAGCAGGACCAGAGACACGCTGCCGGTTATAAGCTGTTCTCTGGCAGCCTGAAGACTCTGGCAGGAGATAGTCCTGCGTCCGGGTTCTTTTAATGCCCGGCACAGACCTGCGTTTAAGCCGCGGTCATCCTCAACGATCAGTATTTGTTCCATGGTAATCCGACATTCCTTTCTGGCTTTTGGCATATTTTTGGTATATGTCATGCTTTACAATATAGATGATTATAGATGTTTTTGCACAGAAAGACAACCGGATCGGAAACATCATGGTAACAGAATATACATAAAATAGACACAGATCCGAGTTATACTTGGTAAAAATTGAGAAATTGCCCGTTTACTTGCGTTTGTCATCCCTTTCCGGTTGACGAATATGAAGATTTTGCTATAATAATTCAGAGAATTATTACAATATAATATACGCGAAGGGAGAAAGGATCATAGTGATCGCAGAATGCGGATAATGGTACCCGGTAGTCGGCGGACTGCTGTGTGAACGCTCCTTCGGATTTGAAAAATGAAGTTTTTCAAATGGATGATTTTTCGTATAACAGACGATATAACAGATAGAAATATAAAAATATTGTTGTATATATTTCACAAAAGAATGACACGCATAGTATAGACAGAAGAGGAAGTGATAGAGATGATAAGAGAGAGGATGAGAATAGACCGGTTCCGTACATGGATCGGCATGGCAGTGCTTTTGCTGGCATTTGCGGTTTCACCGGCAGTACGGGTGCAGGCAGCGCAGATTACGATTGACGGAGATCCGCAGGAGTGGACCGGCGTGGATATGCAGAATTCTTCGGACAGCGCCGTGGCGAAGTGGGCTGTGATGCAGGATGACGATTATGTGTATTTCTATGTACAGCAGAATGGTGGTAATGAGTATTACCTTCCGATCAGCAATACGAATATTGATATTAAGTATGCAAGCGGTCAGGGCGGCAGCAATACCCAGATCCGTTTTACTTATATGATGCAGGAGTTCAAGAACGCCTGGTACGGAGATATTACCGGCGTGAAGAAGGCGTATGCGCCAAGCAAGGAAGCGAACAAGTACGAGATCGAGTTTGCGATTCCGAAGTCCTTTTTCAGTGAGGATGATTATACGATCACCTACGGTGGCACCTCTGTCAAGAGCAGTGATATCAAGCATGTGAAGGATCATGAGCAGCCGACACCGACGGCAGCGGTATATGAGGGCATTACGATCGATGGAACCTTTACCGACTGGGACAGCATTTCCAAAAAGAAGATTGATGACCGGTGGATCGAGGAGACGGCAGCCGTATTTGACGGGGACTATCTGTATCTCTATGTGAAGGAGAAGGAGAATGGTTCTGCGACAGGTGCCGGAGAGCGCGGCAACGGTAAGTATACGATCTATACCGACCTCGGCAGACATACGACTTTCCAGATCCGGAAGGACCATATCGAGGGGATTGACGGAGCGAAGGTTTCTTATTCCAACAAGCGTTATGAGATTGCCATTCCGGCATCTGCCCTGCGCCAGTACAAAGATACGATTTCCTTCGGATATTATATGCGGGACGATATGCTGCTCGATGATATTGCCAATCTGAAGGAGGATACCGAGACAGACAAGACCTTCAACAAGATTGTTTACGATGGCAAATATTCCGACTGGGATTATTATCCGCATCAGCTGATCCAGTATTCGACCAGCGGTGGAACCGGTAATGATGCCGAGGCGGCACTTTATGTGGAAGGAACGACACTGTATGGTCATGTTCTTTCTATGCTCCATATGAACGAGAAGGAGTTTCAGCCGTTTGCGCTGCGTCTGAATGAGAATGATGAGACTACCATGGGACTTCGTCTGGTGACGGTCGATAAGAACGGCAATATCAATAAGGATTGTAAGATCAATAATCTGGATGCGGGAACGTATGAGTATTATCTGTGGGATTTAAACTCAGGCTCATCAGCAACGAATATCAACGATGATGCACCGATCTATGGCAGAATGTATCTGACGGTCCGACAGACAGCCGATGGTAAGTCAATCTCCGATGAGATGGAATTTGAGGTTGATCTGGAGAAGTTAGCGAAGCATTTTGATCTGGATCCGACGGATCTTAAGATGATCCAGGCGAAGTACACTAATATTGGTAATGAATGGGTATCCATTGCCGGTACATCGACCGGTACCTGGATGGGAATCTCTCTGTGCGGACTTTCAGTGCTGGCGGTACTGTGGTTTCGGAGAAAGAGAGCGAAGGTGGTATAAATGACACCGATATTAGGATGGATCATATTTGTCGTGTGGCTTTACGTTCTGTGGGTGACCCGCAGAAGCGAGCTGCCGGCATGGCATTTTATATGGGGAAGCTGTGGTCTTTTTGTACTGCTGATGATTTTTCTTCGTCCGTACTGTACACAGCCGCTGGCACAGGTTGTCGCTGCACTGGCGGGAGGCCTTGGCAAGCTGACCGGTATGTTTCAGTCGTACTTTAAGTATGGCGTAATCTTTGTCAATACAAGAGCGGGTGCCATTTCTCTTCTCATTGACTTTGAGTGCTCCGGCATATTGGAGATCATGGCATTTGTGGCACTTCTTGCATTTTTCCGTGCATATACCGTTTATGAGAGAGTCGTGGTAGGGATCCTTGGAACATTTTATATTATTCTGGCAAATGCGCTGAGGATCATTGCAATCTGCGTGATCATTTATGTGTTTGGCATGCCATCCTATTATGTGGCACATACCTTTGTGGGACGTATCCTGTTTTACGCACTGTCCGTTTTATTGTACTTCTTTGTATTTACCAAGACCCAGATCATACGCCAGAAGGTAGGTGGCTTTACGTATGGAACTGATAAATAGATTCTGCAATTCATTCTTATTCTGGGCGGCATGGATCATCATTCCGGTGATGATGGAGATCGTACCTTCTCTTGGAAGTGTGTTTGTCCTGATCAAGAAGCATATATTTCATAAAGAGATCATAAAGCCGGCGATCGATCCGGAGATTTCTCTGATCATCCCGATCTATAATTCGATGGATACGCTGGAGCAGTGTATCCGTTCCATTGATGAGAGCGATTATCCGGATGAGAGGATTCGTATCTTTCTGGTGAATAATCAGGGGCAGGATGATAGCTTTCAGGTGTTTTGTGACTGTCAGCAGAAGTATCCACAGCTTCAGATGCAGTGGCTGAATGCGAAGCAGGGAAAGTCGAAGGCACTCAATATGGCGCTGTTTAACAGCGAGGGCAAATATATTATTCATATTGACAGCGATGGTCTGTTGGAACGGTCGGCGCTGCGCAATATGGTGTATCGTTTTGAGGCGGATCAGACGATCGAGTGTATGACAGGAGTCATTCTTACCGATCCAAAGCAGGTGCAGGCGTATCCTCCAGTGCTGCCGCGTATTCTCCGTAAGGTGGAGTTTATGGAGTATGCACAGGCGTTTCTTGCCGGTCGGAATTACTCGGCGGAGGTAAATGCGGTCTATACGCTTTCCGGTGCGTTTTCGGCATTCCGCAAGTCGGCGGTATTAAAGTCGCAGCTTTATAACACGGATACGATCTGTGAGGACACACAGATCACATTCCAGATGAAATATCTGCAGAAAACCAAAGTCGGAATCTGCGAGGATGCCATTTTCTTCGTGGATCCGATCGAGGATATGAATAAGCTTTATACGCAGCGTCAGCGCTGGCAGAGAGGAAGTCTGGAGGTTTCTCATCTGTTTCTGAAGGATAAACTCAAGGCACGCAATATGCTTACGAATGTCGGTGTGCGGACGCTTCTGTATGACCATACCTTTGCGTTTCCGAGAATGATCTGGTATCTGGCGCTGATCTGTCTTTTGTGTATGAATTATTCGTTTGCGCAGATCGGATATTCAACACTTTTTCTGTATGGACTTTACGTGCTGATCGGTGTATTTTATTATATTTCGACGGTAGGATTTCTGAAGAATTTTAAGGAGATCCGAAAGTATTATGCGAAGCAGTGGTATGTGATCCCTGTTCTTCCGATTTTTAATCTGATGGTGTTTTTTATCCGTTTTGCCGGTGTGATCAACAGCATCAATACGGACAGTGCATGGAAGACAAGAAATTTCACACAGGAAAAGGAGAGCTTTGTACAGACTGTGGCGAAGGATTTCAGTGTAGTGGGTCATTTTCTTGGCAGGATCAGGGATTTTGTGAATAATAAGGAGTAAATCGTGAGAAAGACAAAGTTTTGGAAATGGATCACCAATATAAAAGTGATTTCCGTGCTGATCGTTGTGGCAGCAACCGGAATGGGGGCGCTGGGCGTTCATCAGGCGCAGGAGTATGAGCGGAGTACACTGGCAATCTATGCGGAACAGCAGGATGCGTATGTACAGCTTGTGCTGGATCAGATCAACCTGCTGGAGGATCGCAGCGACGAGGAGATCGTTCGGAATATCCTCGGCTCTCTGGATACGTCCGGCAGGAAGTACTGGACGCTGACGAAGGATCAGGCACTTTTGTTCGTGAAAGATATTACGGAGACAAACCGGTATAAGGGATTGACGACGGAGACATTTTTTACCTCGGACAGTGCAGCGCATTTCTTAAAGAAGCTTGCGGTAAACCGGGTGGTTCATCAGATGATCACGTTGGATGGAGACCGCTATGTGGCATCCGGTGTGATCTTTGAATATAACGGTGCGCAGTATAAGATTTGTCTGCTGACCAATGATACCGTGATACTGGATAACAATGTATTTTTGTCCTCCAAGATCGGTCTTTATGTGTTTGGCGCGATCCTGCTTGGCATGTTGCTCTTGGTGGCAATGATCTTTGCAAATGTTGTTGATCTTCGTGACCGCAGGATCCGTAAGCTGGAGAAGCATATTACGAGTCTGAATAAGGTGCTGGAGGAGCAGACAGAGACGATCCGCGAGATGGACAGCTATCATACAAGATGGAGCATTTTCCGTCTGCCGATGCTTGAAATGTTTGTGGATAAGCTTGCCGAAAGAAAGACGGCGCCGCTTACCTTTGTGGAGCTGGGATTTGCATCAAAGGAGGAGCGGAAGCATTTCCTGAATCAGGCACAGATTTTGCTGGATGAAAAGGTGATCCGGTTTGAGAACTCATCGGATCAGGAGATCGTGCTTTTGTTCCTGCAGTATGAGGAATGTGAGGTAATAAAGGGAATCGAGGCAGTGAGTGCGCAGGCAGGTGAGTGCAAGGTGCTGCAGAGTGAGACATATACCGGCGAAGGGGAAGCACTGATAACGGTATATGAGCGGTTTACAAAGAAGCTGGCAGAAAGGATGGAACAGGACGATGACGAACACAACATTTCGGGAATACAAATTTAAATTTTATCTGAATGCCAATCATTTTATTGTGATCAACGGAAAAGAGGGAGAGGTGCATCCACATACATGGGAGTTTATGGTGGATGTACTGATGAGTGACCAGAAATTCGTACAGTTCGATGCCTACGAAAAGGCAATCGACGAATATTTTAATAAATATCAGAACCGCGTGTTAAATGAGATCGATCCGTTTGATCATATGGTGCCGACGCTGGAGAATATGTCGGATTATTTTGTGAATAACATCCGGCGCATCGTCAAGGAGCTGGGAGGTCATCTTGTGAAAATGGAGAGCAGTGAGACACCGACCAGAAGCTATGTGATCAGCTTTGAGCGAGAGGCGGAATATCTGGAGAGCATTCGTAGAAGCTCGAAGGAACAGATGAGTCAGGTGGTTGATGGCATTTTAGACCGTATTATTGATTAAAGGAGAGTACCGTGAAGAAGCAGGCAGGAATCACGATGACGATCATGCTTTATCTGATGGCAGCCATAGCGATTGCCTATGTGATCCGAATCGGTGGAAATTATCCGACAGGTGTGGACACGATGTGTCATGTCTATAAGGGAGACGTGTTGTATCATGAGATCCGGCAGGAAAACTGGTATCCGCTTTATGACCGGTTCTGGTACAACGGTGTGCAGATGATGCGCTATTGGGCACCGCTGCCGGTATATTTTCTGGCGTTTTGTCAGGCGATCGCCGGGGGTGTGGATCTGGAGGGGTACCTGGTCTTTGTATCCCTTGTCTTTTATCTTGGAGCACTGGTATGGCTTTATATCGGCATCCGCAAGAACCGTTTCGTATTGGGAGCGTTTATGGGGGGATTGTGGTTTTTTATGCCCAATAACCTGTACGCTCTTTTTGTGGAGGGAAATCTTCCGCGTTCCCTGTCCATGGTTTTGCTGCCGCTGTTTATTTATTTTGTCAGCGAATATCTGTTTGAAAATAACTGGCGCAGTTTGATCAGGGCGGTTCCGGTGTTCGTGGGGATCGCACTTTGTCATGTGGGGGATGCCGGTATGATCGCGTTGGCGATGCTTTTGTTTCTGCTTGTTTACCGGATCCTTTATCACCGTACCGGCAAGTGCATTCCGGTGATCGTAAGCATTATTCTGCCCTTTATGATCATTGGGATATGGCTGTATGCATCCTTGAAGGGAGGCATTACATCGACGGACAGTTCACAGGTCATGAAGGGATTTTTCCAGGATGCAGTGATCTCGCTGAATCCCCTGCGTCGTCTGACCAGAGGAAATACCGATTTTTATTTCGGCTTTGCGGCATTTGTGGTTGCCGTGTTTGGTGCATTTTGTAGTAAGAGACGTTCTATGACCGGATTCTGGGCGGCACTTCTGATCTTTGTATGTACGACGACATCTATGTATACGGTGCTTTCCAAGCTGCCGGGTAGTCAGTATCTGTGGATGCTTCGTTTTATTTCAATCGCGCTCGTCATGATCCTGTACAGTTTTATGATGTGGACTTCGCTCAAGCGGGGCTTTGTGATCCTGTGCTGTGTGCTGCTGGTATTAGACTGCATTCCGTCCTATGGACTTATCTGGCATGGAATCGGGGAACGAACCGCAAAGGAGAATATGCAGCTTAGTGCAGATGCAAGTCTCATCACAAAGGCAAGAAGTATTACGAAGCAGAGAGTGGCACTGATGGATGGCAGCAGCCTCGGCGCGATGGCACCATATCTTCTGACAGACTATGATGAGGAGCAGACGCAGGGTACATATGGTGCAGGCTGGCAGTCAGCGGCTACCGCAGTCAATATTGTAGAACTCAATGAGGCGGCGGAAAGAGGCTTTTATCCGTACCTGTTTGACCGGGCGCTGGAGCTTGGCAATGATACGGTGTTGATAAAGATCAGTGAACTGAAAAATGGAAGCAAGGATATCCCCGACGTCACAAATGCGGCGAAGGAGCAGGAATTTACGCTGGTACAGTATAATGACAGCTTTCTGTTATATCACCGGGAGATCAGTACCGTTTTTGGGACAGTCTGCAAATATGTCGGACTGGCGATCGGCAATGCGGCGGCATCGCTGACCTGCAGCTATCCGGATATTACAAGAGGAGATTCGGCGAATCTGGATGACTATACCTTTGCAGAGCTTTCCGGATACAAGGTGATCTATCTGTCCGGTTTTTCGTACAGTGATAAAACGAAGGCTGAGAAGCTGGTGAAAAGGTTAAGTAATGCCGGAGTGAAGATTATCATCAGCGGAGATGGTATTCCGCAGGATGCACATACGAAGGAACGGGACTTTCTCGGTGTGAGTTGTCAGGATATTTATTTTGAAAACGGCTATCCGATTCTTTATACTGCTCAGGGAGAGCTGGATACGCTGCTGTTTGATAAAGAAAACGCACAGTGGAAGACGGTATATTTTAACGGATTGGATCAGGCGGATGGTTATCTGTATGATTCAGGCATGCGTGTGGACTTTGCAGGGACAGTATATAACGATAATATCGTGTTTATCGGTTTGAATCTGTCGTATCATTATTTCCTGACAAAGGATGAAAATGTCGGTGCATATATGGACCGGCTGATGGGAGATCAGCTCAACTCCCTGCCGGACAGAACGATCGTGCCGCTAAAGATCACATATCGTTCTGACGAGATACGGATCGAGTCACCGAGGGATAATGTGAATACGTCACTGGCATACCATGATATTTTCCACAGTAAGCAAAAGCTGTTAAGTGAGCATGCACTGACAGTGGTGCGCCACGGTGTGACGGTGATCCGGTTGAAGTATCCGTATGTGATGCAGGGAATGATTTTAAGTCTGGCAGGAATTATCGGCTATCTTTTCTTTATCTTGTGGCTTCGCAGGAAACATCGGCACTTAATTGTGAACAGAAAACAGTTAAATAAAACATAATGTGAAATAACAGAATAAATAAACAGATTGGGAATTAAAATGAATGAAAATTATATGAAAGAAAGACCGGTGGTGCCTTTGCTTCTGTCGATGGCACTTCCTATGGTTATTTCGATGATGGTAAATTCGCTGTACAATATTGTGGACAGCTTTTTTGTGGCGAAGATCAGTGAGGATGCCATGACAGCACTGTCTTTGGTGTTTCCGGTGCAGAATTTTATTAATGCAGTGGGAATCGGTTTTGGCGTCGGAATCAATGCGGTGATCGCACTTTATCTGGGTGAGGGCAATGAAGAAAAGGCAGATAAGGCGGCAACGCAGGGACTTGTCTGTGCGGCAGTCCATTCCGTTATTATGACGGCGGGAAGTATTGCGGTGATGCCGTCATTTTTGAGGGTGTTTACGTCGTCAGAGGAAGTGCTTTCCTACGGCATCCGTTATTCGCGAATCGCCTTTTTGTTTGCTCCGGTGATCATGTTTGCAATGGCATTTGAGAAGATTTATCAGGCGGTTGGTAAGATGAAAGTCACAATGACAAGTCTAATGTGTGGCTGCATTGCCAATATTATTCTGGATCCGGTACTGATCTTTGGAATCGGACCGTTTCCGAAGATGGGAATTGAGGGGGCGGCGCTTGCGACAGGAATCGGACAGCTTCTGCCGCTGATCATTTATCTGGTGCTGTATCTGGTATGTCCGATCCGTGTCCGGATCCGTATATCTGATATCAAGCCGGATAAGTATATTATTGGTAAGCTGTATTCCATCGGCATACCGGGAACATTGAATCTGGCATTGCCGTCACTTCTGATCTCAGCACTGAATGCGATCCTTGCGGCATTTGCGGGAAGCTATATTTTTGTGCTGGGCATTTATTATAAGCTGCAGACCTTCTTGTATCTGTCGGTGAATGGTATTATTCAGGGAATGCGTCCGCTGATCGGATTTAATTACGGCGCGAAGGAATACAAAAGAGTTCAGAAGATATTCCGTGTGGTACTGCTTATGAGCGTTGTGATCATGGCGGTTGGCACGCTTTTGTGTCTGACGGTGCCGGGAACGCTGATGGGAATGTTTACGGATGTGCCGGAGACGATTCGAGTAGGTGAGACAGCACTTCGTATCATCAGTGCCGGCTTTATCGTTTCATCAGTGTCAGTAGTTGCTTCCGGGGCACTGGAGGGAATCGGAAAAGGGATTCCGTCGTTGATCATTTCTCTCTGCCGCTATATCGTGGTGATCATTCCGATGGCGTTTTTGTTAAGCAGTCTGATCGGTCCGACCGGTGTCTGGCATGCTTTTTGGATCGCCGAGCTGGTGACAGCGGTGATATCTGCAATCCTTTGGAAACGGTCAAGTTCATATAATATTTAGAAAATGAAAGAAAATCTTAAGAGTATTTTGAGATTTTCTTTCTTTTTTTCTGGTATATTGGTTGGCAGATGGAGAAGCTATTGATAGCAGGTGTGTTTTTATATCGCATCTGCAGCGTTGAAATTGCAGATGGAGAAAGGACGGAGGATTTTTATGAAGAAAATAACGGATGCGTTCTGCCGGCTCTGTCAGGGAATGACAGCCACAATCGGCGCGATTCTTCTGGTGATGTCAGCATCTGCTATGATGATATATGGTGAGATGTTTTCTAAAGGGAATGCGGTTGGAATGACACAGGCGATGTTATTGATGACGGTTCTGATATCTGCCGGCTTTGTGGCAGTGTACCGGATATTTCTAAAGAGCGGTAAACGTGTGGCGGTCATTTTGTTTGCGGTACTTGTGCTGCTTCAGATCGGATTTCTGATGTTTGTGTCTCATCCGATGGCGATCAGTGATCCTGCCAGAGTGCAGAATGAAGCCTTGCTGATGGTGCAGAAACAGCATGGACAGATGAACATGCAGGATATGTATTTTCAGAGATATCCGAACAATCATTTTATTGTCGTTCTTTTCTACTATTATTATAAACTGCTTTCCTTTTTAGGGATTCATAAGGTGTGGGAACCAACGGTGGCGCTGAATCTGGTATCGATCGATATCGGAGTCTTTATATCCTGGCTGGCGGCACGCCGTTTTAAGGGGATTTCCTTTGCAAATGTTCTTTTAGGATTGTTTATTTTGTGCCCGACCACGTATGTATGGCTGACAACCGTGTATACCAATACGATCTCATTTCCGTTTGTAATGGCGATCCTGTATCTGTGTCTGCGGCTTCATCAGTGCAGGGGAAATATGCGCGGAGAATATAAACTCTGGGCAGGTCTCGGTACGCTGATGGCAGTGGGATACTGGGTGCGCCCGACTACGATCATTCCGATCATTGCGGTCAGCATGTATTTTGTGATCCGTTTTATTCAAGGGGAAACAAAGGATTCCGCCCGCGTCTGTCTGGTGAAGGCAGGACTTGCGGCAGGCGCGTTTGTATGCTGCTTTATGGGATGCTTTGGGCTGGTTGGCAGACATATCGACCGGAGCAGACTGAGTGGACAGTTTCCGATAACACACTGGATCATGATGGGGTTGAACGAACAGTCCGGTGGAGAGTTCTCGAGATCGGATGAGGCATACACCATGAGTTATCCGACAAAGGAAGAGAAATGGAAGGCGGATGTGGAACGGATCAGGGAGAGAGCTTCCGGAATGGGTGCACCGGGACTTTTGCGTCAGGCGGGAGTGAAGATGTACGGAGTATGGGCACTGTCGGATGATGACTGCTTCGGAAAGGCAGGCTACGCCAGCAATTTCCCAGGCCTGTATCCGTATTTTATGGGACACTCCAACACCTGGTATCTGCTGTTTATGCAGGCGTTTCGAGTGGCAACATTTTTCTTTCTGCTGGTCAGCGTCCTGATGCAGATCAGGCAGCGGAAATTTGATATATCCTTTGTATTTTCCCTGACATTTCTGGGGGCGGTTTTATTCTTTATTCTGTGGGAGGCGAACCGGAAATATAATGTTTGCTTTATGGGCGTTTATATGCTTTTGATGGCAGATGGAATTGAGAGATGCTTCCGTTATGTCAGGGGCGTTGAGCATAACAGAGCCGGGATTCGGGAAAGACTTGGCGTCTGCATGGCGATATTTGGTGTTTTATGTTTTGGTCTTACGATGCAGCTTCAGATAAAGACGGTGCAGGGACAGGAAAAGACGGGCGAGAATGTTGTCTACCACTGTAGAAATTACCCGGATTCCGTGCCGGTCGATACCGTCGATAAAAAGAAAACAGGACAGTTTAAGCGCAGGGTTGTGATGGAGCAGACGATCCTTCAGGGACAGCGGATCGAAGCGGGCGACAAAGAGAAGATCACGATCAATTTTGAGGTAAAAGAGAAGAATCTTTCAAAGCAGGGTAAAAATCTCAAAAAAGGTTTGACGAAAGCAAAGGCATTGAAGAATAAAATAGAAAAACCGTCCGGACGAAAAGAATACCGGGTTGAGGTGATTTCTCTGCAGAGCAGACAGAAGCTGTACGGCAGAAAGGTAAGTCAGGCACAGCTTGACGGAAAAGAGCGTCTTGTGATCCGTCTGCCGCGGGCACGCAGGGATAGTACAAAGGGGTATCTGGTACGTCTTAGTCATTTGGGAAAGAAATACACAATGGTGCCGAAGGTCAGTCGTTTTCCTGATCTGAATCCATACCCGTATGGTTCGCTGTATATTAACGGTCAGAAAACATCTTATGATCTGTCAATGAGTATTTCGAAAAAACATAAAGATATTCAGGTATAAGAGGATAAATCCCCCGATAAAATAGAGAATTTTAGGGATTTGACTTGCGCAGACAATAGAATCAATGATATGATAGACAGGCTAAGGTTTCGTGAAGACGGAATCTTAGCCTAAACTATTTTTATGGGAAAATTAACGGGGAATGATGTAATTATGAAAGAACAAAGAGTGATGAAATGGACAGAAACAGAGAACGGGGCATATCTGTTTCCGGGGTGCGTTGTAACCGGCGATGTGACGATGGAAAAGGCTGCATCGGTTTGGTACAATGCGGTCGTACGCGGTGATATGGCACCGATCACGATCGGAGAAGGAAGCAACATTCAGGACAATGCGGTTGTTCATGTGGACAATGGCTTTCCGACCGTGATCGGCAATGGCGTTACGATCGGTCATGGGGCGATCGTTCATGGCTGCACGGTGGAGGATGACTGTATTATCGGTATGGGGGCGGTTCTCCTGAATGGGGCGAGAATCGGGAAGAACTGCATTATCGGTGCAGGAACACTGGTGCCGGAGGGGAAGGAAGTGCCGGAGGGATCGGTTGCCTTTGGTAATCCGGTGCGTGTATACCGTCCGGTCAATGAGGAGGATATTAAGCACATTCATGCGAATGCGGCAGAATACGTGGAATATGCAGGAGAAGGTGAAGGAGAATACAATTGAAAAGAGAGAATTTTAAGTCGCGGCTGGGGTTTATCCTGATATCGGCAGGATGTGCGATCGGAATTGGCAATGTGTGGAAGTTTCCGTATGTAGCCGGAAGAAACGGTGGCGGAATTTTTGTACTGTTTTATCTGTTGTTTCTGGTTATGGTGGGTGCTCCGGCGCTGACCATGGAGTTTGCAGTCGGGCGTGCAAGCCGTAAGAGCGTTCTCGGGTGTTATCAGGAGCTGGAGCCGAAGGGGAGCAAGTGGCATCTGCATGGCTATGCGGCGTTATTTGGTAATTATGTGATCATGATGTTTTACACAACAGTGGCTGGCTGGATGATCAGTTATTTTTACCGTTTTCTGGCAAATGACTTTTATGGTCTTGATACAGAGGGGGTCTCCGAGAAGTTTAGCAATATGCTTGCTGATCCCAGGGAAATGCTGTTTTGGATGGCATTGATCGTAATACTGGGCTTTCTGATCTGTTCCATGGGACTGCAGAACGGTGTCGAGAAGATCAGTAAGCCGATGATGATCGGTCTGCTTGGTCTGATCGTGATTCTGGCGGTCAACAGCATGATGCTGCCGGGCGGTGCAGAGGGAATTAAGTTTTATCTTGTGCCAAACTGGGAACAGGTCAAAAAGGTTGGGGTTCTTAATGTGATCATTGCGGCAATGAATCAGGCGTTCTTTACGCTGAGTGTCGGTATGGGTGGTATGGAGATCTTTGGAAGTTACATGGACCGGGAGCATACGCTGCTCGGAGAGTCGCTTCAGATTGCGGGGCTTGATACCTTTGTGGCACTGATGTCCGGATTGATCATTTTTCCGGCGTGCTTTGCCTACGGGATCAATCCGGGAGCGGGTCCGGAGCTGATATTTATCACGCTGCCGAATGTGTTTATCCAGATGCCGGGAGGTCGTTTCTGGGGAGCACTGTTTTTCCTGTTTATGACATTTGCGGCATTTTCAACGATTATCGGAGTCTTCGAAAATATCATTGCAAGCTGCATGGATAAGTGGGGGATCAGCAGGAAAAAAGCGTCTCTGATCAACGGAGTCATTATATTGATCGGCTCTGTGCCGGCAGTGCTGGGTTATAATGTATGGAGCAGCTTTCAGCCGAGAGGAGCCGGAAGCACGGTGCTTGATCTGGAGGATTTCATTGTCAGCAATCTGCTGCTTCCGGGCGGAGCCGTTGTATTTCTGCTGTTCTGTATGACCGGATGGGGCTGGGGTTTTGAAAATTATCTGTCAGAGGTCAACACAGGAAAAGGACTTAAGATGCCACGCTTTCTGCGGGGGTATCTGACCTATGTGATGCCGTGCATTATGCTGGTGATCATTATTATGGGACTGATCGGATAGTTCCGTATGAATATAGAAATTGATGGAAGGAATATGTAACGATGCAAAGAGAAAGCTTTAAATCAAGATTGGGATTTATTCTGATTTCTGCCGGTTGTGCGATCGGTATCGGAAATGTCTGGAAGTTTCCGTATGTTGCGGGACAGAACGGAGGAGGAGTTTTTGTACTGTTTTATCTGTTCTTTCTGGTCGCAGTCGGTGTGCCGGTGTTAACCATGGAGTTTGCGGTCGGACGTGCCAGCGGCAAAAGCGTGATCCGCGGCTATGAGGCACTGGAGCCGAAGAAGAGCAAATGGCATCTGCATGGCTACGCTGCACTGTTTGGCAATTATATGCTGATGATGTTTTATACGACAGTGGCAGGCTGGATGATCAGCTATTTTTACCGTTTTCTGATCAATGATTTCAAGGGGCTTGACACCAAGGGCGTAACAGATAAGTTTTCCCATATGCTGTCTGATCCGAAGGGGATGACGTTCTGGATGGCAGTGATCGTTATTATTGGCTTTGTGATCTGCTCCTTCGGTCTGCAGGCCGGCGTTGAGAAGATCAGTAAGCCGATGATGTTAGGGCTTCTTGCGCTGATCGTGGTTCTTGCGGTCAACAGTATTTTGCTGCCGGGCGGTACAAGCGGTCTGAAGTTTTATCTGATCCCGGACTGGAAAAAGGTCGAGGAGGTCGGCTTGTTTAACGTGATCATTGCGGCAATGAATCAGGCGTTTTTCACGCTGAGTCTTGGTATCGGTGCGATGGAGATCTTCGGAAGTTATATGGGAAAGGATCACACTCTTTTTGGAGAGTCCATGCGGATCGCGGCGTTAGATACCTTTGTTGCGATCATGTCCGGACTGATCATTTTCCCGGCGTGTTTTGCCTACGGAATTAATCCGGGAGCGGGTCCGGAGCTGATCTTTATCACGTTGCCGAATGTATTTATCCAGATGCCGGGCGGCAGGATTTGGGGAACCTTCTTTTTCCTGTTTATGACGTTTGCGGCATTTTCCACGATCATTGCCGTATTTGAAAATATCATTGCATGCTGCATGGATAAATGGAAGGTAAGCCGCAAAAAATCGGCACTGATCAATGGAGTGATCATACTTGTGGCTTCATTGCCGGCGGTGTTCGGCTACAATATCTGGAGCAGTTTTCAGCCGAGAGGAGCCGGAAGCACGGTGCTTGATCTGGAGGACTTTATTGTCAGCAATCTTTTGCTGCCAGGCGGTTCCCTGGTCTTTCTGTTGTTCTGTGTGACGAAATGGGGTTGGGGATTTGACAAGTATCTGGAAGAGACCAATACCGGAGCCGGAGTGAAGTTTCCGAGGGCACTTCGTGGTTATGTAACGTTTGTGCTTCCGGTTATTATTCTGGTCATTCTGGTGCTGGGACTGCGGTAATGGGCGAAGTCTTATGTATGGTGCAGGGTAGATAGCTTTTGACTATGCTGATGGCGTGGTCTGCTTTGCTTCCGGTTGCGTTTGAATTTTATATTATGACATTTTGACAGGTATATCACGGTATGACATACCTGTCTTTTCTTTTGGAGGAAAATGGAATCAGCCTCTTTTAAGGATTGCATCCATATCCTGCTCCGGTGCGGTGATCGGCTGCAGATTGTAGGTGTCGACAAGATATTTGACAACGGTTTCTGACATAAATGCCGGGAGGGTCGGTCCGAGATACATGTTGCGGATTCCGAGGGATAACAGCGTCAGCAGGATGCAGACAGCCTTCTGCTCATACCAGGAAAGCACCAGCGTGAGAGGAAGGTCGTTGACGGAGCAGTCAAATGCATCGGCAAGTGCTAAAGCAACCTTGATGGCGCTGTAGGAATCGTTGCACTGTCCCATATCAAGGATACGTGGAATGCCGTCGATCTCACCAAGATCCAGATCATTGAAACGATATTTGCCGCAGGCGAGAGTGAGAACAAGAGAGTCCATCGGTGTCTGCTTGACGAAATCCGTGTAATAATTTCTGCCGGGATGAGCGCCGTCACAGCCGCCGACAAGGAAAATATGCCTGATATGTCCCTGATTGATCGAGTTTATGATCTGCTCTGCATGGGAAAGCACGGCAGCGTGTGCAAAGCCTGTGGTGAGAACATGACCGCCGTTAATGCCGCTCATGCTGTGGTCGTGTTCATAGCCGCCAAGCCTCAGTGCGTGCTCAATGATCGGTGTGAAGTCCTTGTTGCCGTCGGCATCTCCGGTGATATGGGTCAGTCCCTTGTAGCCGACAACAGATGTCGTGTAGACGCGGTCCTGATAGCTCGGGCGCTGCGGCATCAGGCAATTGGTGGTAAACAGGATTGGTGCCGGAATATTGTCAAACTCCTTCTGTTGGCTTTGCCATGCTGTTCCAAAATTACCGGCCAGATGAGGATATTTTTTAAGCTCCGGATATCCATGAGCGGGGAGCATTTCGCTGTGTGTATAAATATTGATTCCCTTGTCCTTTGTCTGTTCGAGCAGCTGGGAAATATCCTTGAGATCGTGACCGGATACGACAATGAAGGGACCTTTCTTAATATCGGTCAGAACCCTGGTCGGTTCCGGCGTGCCAAAAGTTTCTGTGTTGGCGCGGTCCAACAGCTCCATGCATTTGAAATTGACCTGTCCAAATTCCATGATCAGATCGATCCATTCCTCCGGTGTGTGCTCTTTGTTGATCTCACATAAGCCCTTATAGAACCATTTGATGACTGTATCGTCCATGTAGCCGAGATTCATGGCGTGGTGTGCGTAGGCTGCCATACCCTTCATTCCGAACAGGAGCGTGGAGCGCAGAGACACAATGTCATTGGCTCCGTCCCAGAGGCTGACCAGCGAAATGTCATCACCGGTGAGCTTGCAGCGTTCCTTTCGGACATGGTCTGTGAATGTGCGGATTGCTTCATCGTCAAAATTGACATTGGTTAATGTGGTAAACAATCCATCGATCAGAAGCCGGTCGGTTAATTTCGAATGCTTGTGCGCATCGTGAGCTGCCGTGGCAAGACGGATCAGTTCATACACAAGTTCATCCTGCAGATGTGCAGTCTCCGGCTGCTTTCCGCAGACTCCGGTGTTGATACAGCCCTTGTTTCCGGCGGTCTGCTGACATTGAAAACAAAACATATTTGCCATAATAATCCTCCAATCATTTTGTGATGTCAGGGTCAAAAGGTGATTGACAGATATCAATTTGTATGTAAACATACGCTGGTATCTGATTTTACCCCTTGAATCAGTCTTTCCAAATTGTTTGCGGCGTATACCGTTAAAGTGTTCCGGTTAGAAAATGCTTGACAGAAAGAAAGAAGAATGATAGCATAACGGTGTTATGTTGGTAATGAGAAGAAAGAGGCAGCTATGAATGATGAGAAGGAAACCAGGAAAAAGCTTCAGGAGAGTGCGATGCAGGAATTTCTGGAGAAGGGATTTATGAAGGCATCTTTGAGAAGCATCTGTAAGAATGCCGGAGTGACCACCGGAGCGTTGTATTTTTTCTTTCAAGATAAGGATGATCTGTTTGCTTCTCTGGTGAAAGAGCCTTTGGCAAATGTATATGCGGTGATGGAGCAGCATTTTGCGGATGAGAAGCAGGCACTGGAATCGGGAGAGTTCTTGTCCGGCGCGATTCAGACGGAGGATGCGGCCGATGATTTCCGGGTGACTGTGGACATTGTACATGCGATGTACAGCAGCAGAAATCAGTTTCGTCTGCTGCTTGAGAAGTCACAGGGGAGCTCGTTGGAGGGCGCAGTCGATCAGATCGTTCAGATCAGTGATCAACACTACCAGATGCTTGCGGAGACGATGGCGAAGCTGACAGGGGCACCGCCGATTGAGCATAATGTGATCCATTGGATCGCACATATGCAGATTGATCTGTTTGTCTATGCAGTGACGCATATTGAATCCGAGCAGGAGGCGATCCGGTATATGGAGCATGCAGTGCGCTATATGGTCTGCGGATGGTATGGAATGTTTGGAATTGTGCCGGATATGGAATAGACGTGTAAAGCAGATCCGAATAGTGATCAAAAGAATGAATAAGGGAACTGTGGAAGCAGTTCCTAAAAAAACGACAACAACATAACAGTGTTATGTTATTGGTAAAAATTATCAATAAGGAGATGCTGCCCGATGGATATTTGAACGGGCAGAGCACAAAAGGAGGACGATTATGTATCTGGAAGTGAAGGATTTGAAGAAGAGTTATGGATCAGGAGAGGGATTTGTGCAGGTTCTGAAAGGGATTACGACAGGTGTAGAACAAGGCGATATGTGTGTGATCCAGGGAACCAGCGGTTCCGGTAAATCAACGTTTCTCAACTGCGTCGGAGGGCTTGATACGATTGACAGCGGTTCTGTGATCGTGGATGGCAAGGAGATCGCAGGACTCAATCAGACACAATTGTCTGAATACCGCAGAGACAATCTGGGCTATATTTTCCAGTTCTATAATCTGGTTCCGAATCTGACGGTTCGCGAGAATATCCAGGTCTGTGAATATCTGACAAAGGATCCGCTTGATATGGATGAACTGCTGGAAACACTGGGACTTACGGCTCACCAGAACAAGTTTCCGTCCCAGCTTTCCGGTGGACAGCAGCAGCGCTGCGCAATTGCCCGGGCACTGATCAAAAACCCAAAGCTTCTGCTCTGCGACGAGCCGACCGGAGCACTCGACTCCAAAACCTCCAGAGATATTCTTGTGCTTTTGGAGACGATCAATGAAAAGTACGGAACAACGATGCTGATCGTGACGCATAATAATTCGATCAAGGATATGGTTCATAAGGTGATTCGGATCAAGGACGGACAGATCAGCAGAGAATATTATAATGAAACGAGAGTACCGGCAGCAGAATTGGAGGATTTGTAATGCAAAAAGTATTGAGAAAAAGAATCCTTCGGGATTTACGTGAGAATAAATTTCGTTATCTGGCACTGGCGGTTCTGATCATTATGAGTATGTATCTGGTGATCTCGCTGGTAGGAGCGGCGGAGACGATCATGCAGGGCGGAGAAAAGTCCGACCGTGAACACCGGGTTGAGGATGGAGAGTTTTCCGTATTTGTGCCGCTCACGACTTCAGAACGAAAGGAGCTGACCGGCAAGGGTGTAGAGCTGCAGGAAAGCTTCTATATGGATTATGAGATGAAGGACAACAGTATTCTCAGATTGTTTGAGAACCGTGAGAAGATCAATCTGGCAGTTATCCGGAACGGAAGAAAAGCGGAGTCTTCGGATGAGGTCATGCTGGAGCAGAGATACTGCGAAGAGCATGGTATCAAGGTTGGGGATACTGTGACGATCGGCGGGGAGAAGCTTACCGTGACCGGTATCGGATGCGTTCCGGATTACAATGCACCGTATCACAATCTGTCGGACAGCACTGTCGGAAGCAAGCAGTTTGGCCTTGCTTTTGTAACGGCAGAAAAGTATGACCGGATGCGTGAGCAGGGGAAAAGTGCACAAACGGAGGTGTACAATTATTCGTACATCAAAAAGGAAGATATCACAGACAAGAAGATTAAGGAATGGCTGAAGGATCAGACCATTGACAGCAGTGAGATTTTGGACAAATGGTTCAAAAAATACTGGGATCAGACAGGTGGACAGAAGGATAAGCTGACAAAGGGAATCAATAAGCTTGTCAACGGTTCCGCAGAGCTTTCCGATGGACTTAATGAACTTTCAGCAAACAACAAAAAGCTTCAGAATGCCAGCGGAAGTATCCTTGAGGCGTATTTAAAGGAGGCGTCTTCGGCACTGAAGGCATATGGTCTGAAGGAAGATCTGACCGAGGATAATTTCGAGAGCACATTAGAGCATTTAAAGAATGAAAACAGTGAAAATGCCATTGTGAAGCTGTCGATCGGTTCGCTGTCGGATCAGTTAACTATGTTAAAAAGCTATAAGGATGGGGTAGTACAATATACAGATGGTGTCGGGGATGCCGCTGAGGGAGCTTCGAAGTTATCAGACGGTGTCAGTAAGCTCAAAAAGGGAACCGACAAGCTGATGGATCAGTATTTTAATATTTCTCTGAGCAATATGACGGAATTTGTCACAGCAGAAGAGAATATGAGAATCGGCGCAACGACAGATGATCAGGTCATCAACAAAATGGGTGGTCTTGTCGCAGGTGTGATCATTATGATTTTATTTACCTATGTGATCTCGGTCTTTGTGGTACATACGATCGAGGCGGAGAGCGGAGTGATCGGTGCTCTCTATGCGATGGGTGTGACCGGAAAGGATCTGATCCTTCATTATCTGATGCTTCCAATCTGCGTTACTTCGATTTCGGGAGCGATCGGAACGGCGATCGGGTTTTCTCCGATCGGTGTCAGACAGCAGATGGCAGACACGTATAATTATTTTTCGTTTCCGGAGGTGCCGAATGTTTATCCGGTTTATCTTCTGGTGTATGGACTTGTCATGCCGGCACTGGCTGCAGTTATCGTCAACTGGCTTGTGATCCGCAGGAAGCTGGCACAGCCGGCACTCAAGCTGATGCGCAAGGAACAGAAGCAGGGGAGATTCGGACGTGTTAATCTGGGAAAGATGGGCTTTGTATCAAGATTTTGTGTTCGCCAGCTTCTGCGGGAAATCCGTACCAGTCTGACGGTAATCTTTGGATTATTTATCTCACTGTTGATCTGCATGCTCAGCCTTGACTGCTTTGTGATGTGCGATAATATCCGAAAAGACAATAAAGCGGACACCCGGTTTGAATATATGTATACCTACAAATATCCGACGAAGAACGCTCCGGATGATGGAGAGGAAGCATTTGCCAGAACGCTGAAGAAGGAACGGTTTGGTTATAATCTGGATGTCACGGTCATGGGACTTACCAAGGACAATTCCTTTTTTGATGCCGATGTGAAAAAGAGTATGAGCCGCGTCATTATTTCTTCTGCGGCAGCACAGAAATTTGGTCTTTCCAAGGGGGATCAGATCGTGCTAAATGATGAGGATGAGGAAAGAGATTATGCGTTTACAGTGGATGGAGTCACACAGTATTCGCCGGGACTGTACGTTTTTATGGACATTGACAGTATGCGAGATCTGTTTGGAGAGGATGACGATTATTATAACGTTGTATTTGCCGATCATAAGTTAAATATACCGGCAGGAAGACTTTACGGCACACTGAGTAAGAAAGAGGTGGAGGAAACCGCAGGTATCTTTGTCGATATGATGATGTCGATGGTATATATGCTTACAACCATGTCAGCGTTGATCTTTTGTGTGGTTATGTATTTGATGATGAAGGTGATGATCGACCGCTCCGGCTTTGGCATTTCTCTGATCAAGATATTTGGTTATCGTACCGGAGAGATCCGCAAGCTGTATCTTAACAGCAATTTCGGCATTGTGGCAGTAGGTGCGCTGATCTGCATTCCTCTGTCAAAGATTGTGATGGACAGTCTTTACCCGTTGATGGTCAGCAATATTGCCAGCGGAATGAATCTTTATTTTCCACCGGTATTGTATATCGGTCTGTATGTGAGCATTCTTCTGCTGTATGCGGTGATCAACTTCTTTTTGGTGCGCAGGCTGAATAAGATCACACCGGCGGAGGTGCTTAAGAATCGTGAGTAGCCGTTGGAGGAGATTCCGGTTTGCTTTTTGTGCCGGATAGCAGTAAACTTTATTTAATTGATGTAATTTTAAAAGAAGATAGTAATTTATGGTTGATGTTGGGGTAAAGGGGATTTTGATTCTGATTGATGCAGCGGATCGCTATTTGGAAGGATATAAGGAGAAAATCGATGACAAAGTTTAAGATATGTGGACTGACGACATGTCAGGAGGCGGAATGGGTTTCTGAGGTGCAGGCGGATTATGCGGGGATGGTGCTTTTCTTTCCGAAAAGCAAACGAAATATCAGTGTTACGCAGGCAGAGAAGATCATACAGGCATTGCCGGATGAGATAAAGTCGGTGGCGGTTGTCGTGTCGCCGGACACAGATCAGATCCGACAGCTTGAGAAAGCCGGATTTGACCTGATCCAGATACATGGGACAGTGCTGTCAGAGGTAGTGGAGGCGCTGCACGTTCCGTTTCTGCGTGCATTTAATGTGGACAATATGCAGGAGTGGGAGATCTTTGAACAGGAAGAAAAATGTGCCGGATATGTTTTTGATGCGGTAAAGCCGGGCAGCGGAGAAACCTTTGACTGGAGCAGCCTCCCAAGCCTTTCGGAGGATGGAAAACCATATCTGCTGGCAGGAGGTCTGAATCCGGAAAATGTTGGAGATGCCATTCGCTCCCTGCAGCCTTATGGCGTAGATGTAAGCTCCGGCGTGGAGAGTGATCAGGGCAAAGGAAAAGCCCCCGAAAAGATCAAAGCTTTCGCGGAGGCTGTTCGTAACGCCGATAAATTATTGTAAAATCATTTGTAATGCTTCACGGCTTATGAAAAATAATTCGATGTCTGGCTGCGGCTCATCATGTACTCACGGTTGGAGACAGACTGAGAAAGTCCATTCAACAGATAAAACAGGATCACACCGATCAGAATACCGAAAAGGCTCATCGTAACATCGTCAATGTCACCCCAGCCCCTGCCGGCAAGATCTTGTAAAAGCTCCAGGATCACAGGAATTCCTACATATATAAGCAGACGCAGGACAAATGGAAGGCGTGCACCGTAAATGCGTACAAAAAAGCCGATCGGAATGCCGATGGCAACCATCTCACCGATATAGCAGAAAAGCGGAGCAAGTGAAACATGGCTCTTCAGTGCAAACTCAATATAGGATGCGGTTGTCATCATCGGGATAAAATTGTGTGCGCCAAACGGCAGCTCCTGATATGGTGGTGTGATCGGAGTCAGGAAATACTGCTTGATCAGCACAAACAGGAAAAACACAATAAACAAAATGCTCATTCTACGGAAGAACAGATGAAATCCGTCAAATCGTGGTCCGCGGTCGAGCATATCGCGGATATTCGAATAAAGAAACGGTACCAGCCAGTTTACCAGAACAAGCACCACCATGGAAAAGTCATAATGGATCCACTGATTCGGCTGGATCAGATAGATCACTGTGGAAAAGATAAAGGTGATCGTCACCATAAAAGCCGCATGAAGAAAGCTGTAACCATAATTGAGTGAGGACTCCAGACAAAAATGCGACAATCCAACTGAAAAGATCACAGCAAAAACAATACTGATCCAATGATAATTGACCAGATAATAAAGGCATGCCTCGGCGATGAAGCTTACGAGGCTCAGAAGAATAACAAGACTGCTGATATTCACTGCACGGTTGTTCATAACAATATCCCCCAATAACATGTATATTCGAAAAAATACTGCCTGGAAGGGCAGCTTCGTTCTTTCGTTGCGCGGTCGTCTGACCTTTTCCAATATCATAGCAGATTTACCCGGAATGTTCTATAGTAAAGTAGACGAAAAAATTACCGGAAAAAAATAAAAATTAGGTATTGACATATAGAAAATATTTTGGTATATTATACAAGTCGCGTGAAACGAACAACGCAGACAAATGGGATCTTAGCTCAGCTGGGAGAGCATCTGCCTTACAAGCAGAGGGTCA
>ERZ1673752.1238-NODE-1238-length-36752-cov-16.392212_pt1 | contig 36752 bp, 37 predicted proteins | sample MGYA00580195_ERZ1673752 | MGnify/ENA primary metagenome ERZ1673752 (study PRJEB41218, sample SAMN15661744) | gut metagenome | host: Homo sapiens | place: Canada: London | collected 2015-08-20/2019-03-30 | study: EMG produced TPA metagenomics assembly of...
AAATTCTGACATGGCAAAATCCTGAGCAACTTTTTGTTGCTCAGGTACTTAAAAGTTTAATTTATAATAGTGTTGCGGAATTAAGGTTTAATAAGAATAATAAGTACGTAGTATAATCAATAAAACAAAAAAAATATGGTGAAAAATTACTACAAGTAGTCTCTCAAAAATTGTTTATGTGTAAACATCCTGCAAATAGCTGGCAAATATGCGAGAAATGAGAGTTTTCTATAAGTACCTATATATTATACAGTTGTAGTATTCTCTCAACAGTTTGCTTATAAGAAGTTTTCTGTTCGGTTTGTCATTAAGCACTAATCGAAGTATGATTAGTGGTTAATGGGGTGACGTCTACGTTCTAATCAGCTTGCCATTATGGGCTATATGCACGTTGATTATGTATTTATCGCATGCTGGTTGCGTTTTTTGCGATGTCACGTCTGTATTTTTGGGTCATTTGTCTCGGTTTTCCTGCACGGATTGGACAATCCGCAATGTGTTGTTTTTGGTGATTTTTTTTGACACATCAGACACATGTCACAAATTCTTCCACCCATAGTGCATGTAGCTATGCATGGAAATGACAAGACAAGAAACACCTTGCCATCATGTGTCTGAGTGATGGCAAAGCGTAAAAAAACAGTCGGGCACGTGTCGTTATATTTTATCCAGCTCAACGGCCATCTGTTCTTGCAGTTGGCGAGCTTGTGTAGCGGCAGCATCGGCGAAACGCTCGTCAGTGGCGGCATAGATGATGCCACGACTGGAATTGACGAGCAGGCCGCACTCTTGGTTCATGCCATAGCGACACACTTCTTGCAAGCTGCCACCCTGCGCACCCACGCCGGGAACAAGCAAAAAATGGCGTGGCGCTATCTTGCGAATGTCCTCGAACATTCTGCCTTGCGTGGCTCCAACCACATACATCATTCTCTCATCGTCGGCCCACTCTTGGCTCTTGCGCAACACTTGCTCGAAGAGGCGTTCTCCATGGGCGTTCTCCATGAGCTGGAAATCGCCCGACCCCTTATTAGAGGTCAGCGCCAACAGCACGACCCACTTGTTCGCGTAATCAAGAAATGGCGTCACGCTGTCCTCACCCATATAGGGGGCAACCGTGAGGGCGTCTATGTCATATTGCTCAAAAAACGTGCGGGCGTACATGGCCGACGTATTGCCAATATCGCCTCGCTTGGCATCGGCTATAATGAGATGGTTGGGGTAGAGGGCTTTGAGATACTCGACTGTATGCTCGAATGCCACTAAGCCTTTGACGCCAAGACATTCGTAGAACGCAAGGTTGGGTTTGTAAGCCACGCAATAGGGTGCCGTGGCATCGATGATGGCTTTGTTGAAAGCGAAAATGGGATCTTCCTCGTCAAGTAGATGCGAGGGAATTTTCTTGATGTCGGTGTCAAGTCCCACGCATAGAAATGATTTCTTGGCGAAAATCTGTTCTACTAATTGTTTCTTCTCCATATTTACAGTTCGTTTTCTTTGAGTTTTTCGGCATTCTCAGCCACGGTGAGATGGTCTATCATGTCTTGTATGTCTCCGCCCAGAAATCCTTGCAGGTCGTGCGTGGTGTAGCCAATGCGGTGGTCGGTGACCCTGCCTTGCGGAAAATTGTAGGTGCGTATCTTGGCGCTTCTGTCGCCGGTGGACACCAAGCTCTTGCGCCGGTTTGATATGTCGCTAAGATATTTGGAACGCTCGTGGTCATAAATGTACGTGTAGAGACGGCTCAAGGCACGCTCCTTGTTCTTGGGTTGGTCGCGCGTCTCGGTGCATTCAATGAGAATTTCCTCGACCTCGCCCGTGCTTGGGTTCTTCCAAGGGTAACGCAACCGAACGCCAGACTCAACCTTGTTGACGTTCTGTCCGCCGGCTCCACTTGAGCGAAAGGTGTCCCATTTGATGTCTCCCTCGTTGATGTTCACCTCAAACTTGTCGGCCTCGGGCAGCACGGCCACGGTGGCGGCGGAGGTGTGCATGCGTCCTTGCGTCTCGGTGGCTGGCACGCGCTGCACCCGGTGAACGCCACTCTCATATTTGAGCACTCCATAGACTCCATCGCCGCTCACGGCGAAGTCTATCTCCTTGAAACCGCCCACGGAGCCTTCTGACACGCTTGTGACGCTAAGGCTCCAGCCTTTGCTGTCACAAAATTTCTTGTACATATTGAACAAGTCGCCCGCAAAGAGCGCGGCCTCGTCGCCACCGGTGCCAGCGCGTATCTCCATTTGCACGTTTTTGGCGTCTTCAGGGTCTTTGGGCACAAGGGCGAGCTTTATCTCTTCCTCTATCTTGGGTTGTAAATCCTCATTGGTCGCCAGTTCTTCGCGAGCCATTTCTTTCATGTCGGGGTCGCCCTCGTTGGCCAAGATGTCCTTGGCCTCGCTGATGGCGTTGAGACAATTGACATAGCGCCGGCGAGCGTCCATGATGTCACCGAGATCTTTGTATTCTTTGGTGAGCTTGACATAGCGTTTTTGGTCCGCGATGACCGCTGGGTCGGTTATAAGCGTTTTCACCTCCTCGAAGCGTGCCTCGAGGCCGTCAAGTTTGCTTAATATATCGTTATTCTCTGTCATCAATAATGATTTTTATTGTTTACGGTTAATGATTTTCAATGTCGAAAGGTACGCCATTAAGCGCACAGTAATTTCTAATATCGTCTTCCGTGCGTAATATTTTGTCGCATTTGTCATGCAAAGCCTTGATGGATGACTCGAAATATTTGTCATCCGCGTTAAGTGTAGCCTCTGTGGCACTTATAAATTGTTCGAAATCGGGGTTAGTGTCGCACAACTTGTCTACCGTGCTGAAGTCTATTTGCCTATATTTGGCTTGGTACCAAACTTTGCTTTGGCTTGGCAATGGCCTGAGCAAAATGAAGCCTATGCCGAAAGAATGGTTAAGCCTTTCCAACTCGTCTTTTAAATTCTCGTTAATGTGATACGAGACAAGGTATCCATAATTGGCCCAGCTTGAATTTGACACTGCTTGGAAAAAGCATTTTTTCAGCTCGTAATCACTATGGATAGCTTTTTTGAGCTCGTATGAATATAGGCACATGTTTTCTTTTCTGCTCACTGCCTTGAAGAGCGCGTCGCATGCCTTGTTGTGCCTTTTAGAGAATTTCACGCCCACGATGTCTGGGTGAATCCACTTCTGATGTTCCTCCTCTTTGTTGGATTTCTCATGGTAGATGGTTTTCGCCATGATACTCATGGTGGATATGTACTTGCATAACAAGGGGTGCAACGCTCGTTCATTGAATAATGGTTTGGCGACGACGACATTTTTTTTGCTGCGTGACGTGCCACATAAGGATACATATCGGTCACTTAAAGCGAAACGAGTCGTTCTGTTGGCATCTTTAATTTTCATAATTCTCGGGTCGCCTTCCTTGCACATTACATACAAAATAGCCGAGGTGCTGGCTAAGGGCGTCTTGGCTTCAGGATTAAAAGAGAATATGTTTTTTTCGATAATATTATCGAATAATTCTCTAATCGTAGCTCCTTGAGGGAAATCTTCCAAACTTTTTAGAACTGCGTCTTTGATAGTCATGCCATTAGTAATTATATTCTCCGTATTCTGATTTAATAGTTAATGAGCGATGACCTTCCTCGATGTGCCCCACCACTTGAGCGTCGATGTTGAAACTTCTGCTTATATCAATGACCTGACTGGCTATTTCAGGACGGACGTATATTTCCATGCGATGCCCCATGTTGAACACTTGGTACATCTCCTTCCAGTCGGTTCCGGAACAATCGTGGATGATTTTGAACAGTGGTGGAGTGGGGAACATGTTGTCTTTGACAACACGACAATTTTCGCCCACGAAGTGAAGTACCTTGGTTTGCGCTCCACCTGTACAATGTACCATGCCGTGAATTTCGGGGCGCAAATGATCAAGCAGTCTCTTGATGACCGGCGCGTAAGTGCGAGTGGGCGACAACACGAGTTGGCCTGCGTTCAATAGGGTGTCTTCCGCGGGGTCAGTGAGTTTGTATTTGCCACTGTAAACAAGCTCATTGGGCACAGCGTGGTCATAACTTTCGGGAAATTTCTCAGCCAAATATTTGGCGAATACATCGTGGCGTGCGCTTGTAAGGCCATTGCTGCCCATGCCACCGTTGTAACGTGTCTCGTAAGTAGCTTGGCCCGTGGAGCTGAGTCCGACTATGACGTCACCCGGACGGATGTTGGCGTTGTTGATGACATCGGCTCGCTTCATGCGACATGTCACGGTGGAGTCGACAATGATGGTACGCACAAGGTCGCCCACGTCGGCCGTCTCTCCCCCTGTGGGATAGATGCCTATGCCCATATCGCGCATTTGTGCGAGCAGTTGGTCCGTGCCGTTGATAATGGCGCTGATGACCTCTCCCGGCACCAACATTTTATTTCGACCGATGGTGCTCGATACCAAAATGTTGTCCACGGCTCCCACGCAGAGCAAATCGTCTGTGTTCATCACTATGGCATCTTGCGCGATACCTTTCCATACAGTTAAGTCGCCGGTCTCTTTCCAATACATGTAAGCCAATGACGATTTGGTGCCAGCGCCATCGGCGTGCATGATATTGCAGTAATCGGGATCACCGCCAAGAATGTCAGGAATGATCTTACAAAAGGCTTGGGGGAAGAGGCCCTTGTCTATGTGCTTAATGGCATTGTGTACATCTTCTTTGGCCGCGCTTACGCCACGCAGCATATATCTGTTATTCATAATTGAAAAGTTGTGTTTAATCTTGTTGATTCCAAAATCTCCAACTTTCGAATGCTTGCAAGAGAAGCATTTCCAAGCCGTTTTTTACCGTGGCGCCTTGCGCTTTGCCCTTTTTCATAAAGAGCGTTTCGTCTGGGTTGTATAACAAATCATACAATAAAGTGTTGCTGTCCATAGCCTCGTAAGGTAGCCGAGGGCATTCGTCAGCGTGCGGATACATTCCCACTGGCGTACAATTGACGATGACGTTGTAGTCTTTGATCATCTTGGGTGTAACGTCTTCGTATGTTATGGCAGGGTGTTTGTTCGTACGACTCACTTTTAAGGTTTTGAGGCCGAGAGATCTCAGGCCATAGTCCACGGCTTTGGAGGCGCCGCCCGTACCAAGCAACAAGGCTTTCTTATGGCATGATTTGAGCAATGGCTCGATGCTCTTCGTGAAGCCAATAACATCGCTGTTAAAGCCCTTTAGTGTGTTTTTTTTGCCTCGACGAGTCACCTTGATGACATTGACAGCTCCAATGGCTTGAGCTTCAGGACTTAATTCGTCTAAATACTTGATCACTTGCTCCTTGTAGGGTATAGTGACATTCAAACCTCGAAGATCTGGATTTGTGTCGACTACTTCTGGAAAATCCTCTATGGTCGGTATCTCGAAATTGTTATAAACGGCATCAATGCCCTCGTTTTGGAATTTTTCGTTAAAATAACTGATGGAAAAAGAATGTCCAAGTGGATAGCCTATAAGTCCGTATATATCCATGATGATTTGCTTTTAGTGAGTCTATGAATGGTGTGTAAAGTTTCCAGATGTTATTTTGTCGCAACACAGAGCGTGCAAATGCCAAAAGTCATTCGCTTGAAAGCTGTTTCTTTAAATCCTGCTTTCTGAAGGATGTCCATGAGTTGCTCGCCATGCGGAAACGCCTCGATTGTGGCCGTGAGATATTGGTAAGCGCTTTTGTCTTTTGAAATGAGATGAGCATAAGCAGGCAAAAAGGTGTGCGAATAGAGCTTAAAAAGTTGTCTCATCGGAAAAGAGATCGGTGTGGTTAGCTCGATGATGACAAGATGGCCGTTGGGTTTCAGCACGCGGCATATTTCTCGAAGGCCTTTGTCAAGGTCTTGGAAATTTCGGATACCAAATGCTACGGTCACGGCATCGAAACTATTGTCAGCAAAAGACATGTTGAGAGAGTCTTCCTTTTGGAACGTAACAATGTCTTGCAAGTTGGCTTCGGCCACTTTTTTTTTGCCCACAGCCATCATCCCCTCTGATATATCCGCGCCGATCACTTGTTTGGGACGCAATGTTCTGGCTGCCAGCATGGCAAAATCTCCCGTCCCGGTAGCTATGTCGAGAATAACTTGAGGATGGAAACGCTCAAGTTGCTTGATGGCTTTGCGCCTCCATCCTTTGTCAATATTCCACGACAAGCCGTGATTAAGGAAGTCGTAATGGTCTGCGATGTTGTCGAACATCTTTTCCACGAGCTTGCCTTTCTCACCGCTTTTGCCGTAGGGCTTTATGTTTTCTTGCTGATACATGTATGAGATTTACTTGCGTGAAGCAAGATAATCCTTCACGTTCTTCTCAATACGAGCGGCAAGATTATCTTCTTGTGCTGCTTTTTGGAACTTTTCACCAGTGATGTGCTCATAGAGCTCTATATATCTTTCGGATACGCTCTCTGCATATTCATCGGTGATTTCTGGCATTTTTTGGCCTGGCTCGTTCATAAAATCGTGCTCTATGAGCCACTGGCGAACAAATTCTTTAGAGAGTTGCCGTTGTGGTTCTCCCTTCTTGAAGCGTTCTTCATAGCCATCAGCATAGAAATAGCGGCTTGAATCGGGGGTATGTATCTCGTCAATGAGATAGATTTGATCGCCGTTTTTTCCAAATTCATACTTGGTATCCACAAGTATGAGTCCGTGCTCGGCAGCTATTTTCTGTCCGCGAGCAAAGAGTTTGCGTGTCCAATCTTCAATAACTGAATAATCTTCAGCTGACACAATGCCTTGTTTAATGATTTCCTCGCGCGATATATTCAGGTCATGGCCCTCGTCTGCCTTAGTTGTTGGGGTTACGATAGGCTCTGGAAAACGCTCGTTTTCACGCATACCATCAGGCAATTTTACACCACACAGCTCACGGCAACCGTCTTTGTAAGCTCTCCATGCAGAGCCTGTGAGGATAGACCGAATAATCATCTCAACCCGAAAACCCTCGCATTTCACGCCCACCGTAACCATTGGGTCTGGTGTGGCGAGTTTCCAGTTGGGACAAATGTCACTCGTGGAATCCAAAAATTTGGAGGCGATTTGGTTCAAAACTTGTCCTTTGTAAGGGATACCCTTGGGTAAAACCACGTCAAAAGCAGAAATTCTGTCAGTGGCGACCATTACAATCAGGTCGTCGTTAATGTTGTAAACATCGCGGACTTTACCGTGATAAACGCTCTTTTGTCCATCAAAATGGAAATCGGTACTTGTTAATGCTTTCATAAAATCTTTCCCCTTACCTATTGCGAGAAGTGCCTTTGGCAGTGGGGCTCCTATTTTAAATGATTTGACTATTTACTATCGTTTTCGCCATTGTGCTCTGAAATATGACGTGACGCATGTGTGTTAGGGTAGCTTTTTTGGTCATCGTCATGCTCATAAAGTTTTTTTTTGTCGTAAGCTTGGTATGCGTTGACAATGCTTGTTACAAGTTTATGCCTTACAATATCTTTTTGTGTGAGATTGATAACAGCAATATCGTCTATGCCCGAGAGTATCTCAAGAGCTTCTTTGAGACCGCTTTTCTGGTTGTGCGGCAAGTCTATTTGAGTCATGTCGCCCGTTATTATCATCTTGGAGTTCCATCCCATTCGGGTAAGAAACATTCTTATTTGTGCCGTGGTCGTGTTTTGCGCCTCGTCGAGGATAACCACAGCATCATTGAGCGTGCGACCGCGCATGAATGCCAAGGGGGCAATTTGTATGATATTCTTGTCGAGCAGGTCTTGCAAACGGTTGGCGGGGATCATGTCTTCCAATGAGTCGTAGAGTGGTTGGAGATAGGGATCTATCTTCTCTTTCATGTCTCCGGGCAGAAATCCCAATTTCTCGCCAGCCTCGACAGCCGGCCTACTCAGAATGATTTTTTTTGCACTTTTCTCTTTCAAGGCTTTTACGGCCAAGGCGATGCTAAGGTATGTCTTTCCCGTTCCTGCTGGACCTACCGCAAAGATCATGTCTTTTTTTTCAAAAGCGTCGACGAGTTGCTGTTGGTTGGCCGACCTGCCTCTGATAGGTTTGCCAGAAGTGCTGTACACAACAACGTTTTTGACGGAGTCAGCCTTAGTTTGATGGCCGTGAATTATGTCCAAAATATCCTCGTCGGAAATAGCGTTGTATTTCAGTACATGCTTGCGCATTTTCTCAATGCAGACTTCAATACGTGGCATATCATCGCTATCGCCCAAGATTCTGATAACGTTATCCCGCGCCATTATTCTAAATCGTGGGAACAAAGATTTCAACATTTGAAGGTGGGTGTTGTTAACACCATAGAAGACCACAGGGTCAATGTCCTCCAAAACTATATGCTTCTCTATCAAGTTGCTTGATTATAAAGTAATAATTTGTATTGATGCAAAATTACAATATTTATGTGAAACAGAAAACAAAATGCTTGAAAATATCTTTTTACGGTTTTGCTTTTCCTATCATTTTGTTTTGTAATTCTTTTGAATTGTACTATTTTTGCAATTGAAATGAAAATAACGAAGAAGAGGTATCTTGAAGGTTTTCTGGTCGTCACTGTCGTGTTGGCGATCGTGCGCTGCATCTTTCCATCAGTTGCCAATGACAAAATGCCTGCCAACAAGTCTAATGACATTGTCACAGCGGAACGTAAAGTCGAACGGCCAAAATCTGACAGCACTCAAGTTGCTAACAGAATAAAGAGTGAGCCAGTGCCAATTGACGTTCATCATGATGGTTCGCCTCATTCAAGATTTTTTAATGCGGATGGCTCTGTGGCCCAAACCAAGATCATGAGTGTATCCAGTTATTCCAAAACATTTCCTGACATGCAAGACGTTCAGCATGTCGCGGCCAAACAATGGGGCGTGAAGCCTGTCTTAAATCGCGATGATGCGGAGCGGCGCAAGTCTGAGTTGGTCTACGTGGGCAGCAATCCTTATTTCCATATAGACAAACTTAACAACAGCATACCTTACTTAGTGCCTCGCGCCTCGAACTTGTTGCATGACATTGGGCGCAATTTTTATGACAGTTTGCAGATGAAAGGCGTGCCCCTTCATCAAGTGATCGTCACCAGCGCGCTGCGTACCAAGGATGATGTGGCTAAGTTGAGAAATAGAAACTTCAACGCCACCGAGAACAGTTGTCATCTGTATGGCACCACGTTTGACGTGTGCTACAATCGTTATAAAACGGTTGAGGCACCCGGCGAAAATCGTTGGAAAGTGCGCAATGACACCTTGAAATACATCCTTGCTGAAGTTTTGCGCGATATGCGAGAGTCTGGCCGATGTTATATCAAGTACGAAGTGAAACAAGGTTGTTTTCACATCACCGTGAGATAGGGTTTCCTATGTCACGATTTCTGATGGCTTCCGTGGCCGCTTCTATCAAAAAACGTGGTATAAATAAGGTTTATCATCTACCTTATTTTACCTCATATTCATCTTTGCTCCATATCACTTTGCCATAGAGGTCGTAATAATGGTCTTTTGCCATCCATCTTTGTTGCTTGATTGTTGCATGTGGATTTAGACAGCGCGTGCCTCGTTTAATGACGTTGCAACCCCTTCGGTGCTTTATTTCAAACCCTTCTCCCACCTTGTATGATTGCTTTCGACGCGAATCGTAGCGCCAAAGCGCTTGTCCAGCATTCCAATATGCCGCTCCAGAGAAACCCCGGTCCACCACTAAAAAAAAGAAGTTTCCGTCTGGACTGAGCCATGATGAGACGATGCTGTGATAGGCATCGCTCGAGAATACGGTTTCCTCGCAACGATTGGTCATAACATCATAACAGAAAAGGCGATTGTCGTGAATGTAGTATAGACAATGACGTTGGTTGTCTGTGTATTTCGCCACCACCGTGGCGCTTTGCGGAAGTTTTTTTGCCACGGCTTTTACACGGTTGGCAATAGGTGTTTGACCAAACGCTACCAAACTGCATAGTGCGAGCGTGATGAATATGACGTGTCTAATTTTCAATTTCTTTTTCATAACAGATAGGGACGCAACCAGGAAATATTCCCAATTCAGCGTCCCTATCATCCTTTGCAGGTGCGAGTGTTTTAATCTTTTATTTTAGTATGCAAACAAAGGATATTCCTTCATGGTGGCATTTACTTTCTCACGTACTTGTTTGATCACCTGATCGTTCTCAGGATCTTTCAGCACGGTATCGATGAGGTCTGCCACCAAGTGCATCAAATCTTCCTTGGCGCCACGAGTGGTCAAGGCAGCTGTTCCCAAGCGAATGCCTGATGTCTGGAATGCGCTGCGTTCATCGTAGGGCACCTTGTTTTTGTTCACAGTGAGGTCAGCGGCCACCAAAGCTGCTTCTGCTACTTTACCCGTCAAGTCTGGATATTTCTGACGAAGGTCAAGCAACATTGAGTGGTTGTCTGTGCCACCGCTCACGATGCTGAACCCATGGTCCACAAGATCTTGTGCCAATACTTTGGCGTTGGCTTTCACCTGTTTGGCATATTCTTTCCACGACGGGGCAAGATTTTCATTGAAGCCCACAGCCTTGGCTGCGATGACGTGCTCCAATGGGCCACCTTGGTTGCCAGGGAAAACGGCAGAGTTGATGAGGGTGCTCATCTTTTTCACCACTCCCTTCTTGGTAGTCAATCCCCAAGGATTGTCAAAGTCTTTACCTATTAATATAACTCCACCGCGTGGACCACGCAAAGTTTTGTGCGTAGTGGTTGTTACAATGTGAGCGTATTTCACTGGATTTTCCAGCAGTCCGGCAGCGATCAGTCCGGCGGGATGAGCCATGTCTACCATAAATATGGCACCCACCTCATCAGCTATCTTGCGCATGCGGGCGTAATCCCACTCGCGGCTGTAGGCAGAGCCTCCGCCAATGATGAGTTTGGGCTTGTGCTCCTTGGCCAAACGCTCCATTTCGTCATAGTCCACGCGCCCTGTCTCACGGTTGAGTGTATAGCCCACTGGCTTGTACAGGATGCCCGACGTGTTCACAGGGCTACCGTGTGAGAGGTGCCCACCGTGGTCAAGGTCGAGTCCCATAAACGTATCTCCGGGTTTAAGCACGGCCAACAGTACAGCTTGGTTAGCCTGTGCACCAGAGTGAGGCTGTACATTGGCAAACTCTGCGCCGAAGAGTTTCTTTACGCGCTCAATGGCAAGTGTCTCCACTTGGTCTACCACTTGGCAACCTCCATAATATCGTTTGCCAGGAAGTCCCTCTGCATATTTATTGGTTAAAAAACTACCCATCGCGTTCATTACCTCTTCGCTCACGAAGTTTTCAGACGCAATGAGCTCCATACCCCTAAGTTGGCGTTGGTGTTCTTGTTCGATAAGGTCAAAAATTTCTTGGTCTTTTTCCATAGATTTGATTTTATAGGATTAATGAATTGTAAAGTTCCGATTTGGTTGCAAATATAAGCATTTAATCTTTTAATAACAAGTATAATAGCGTTGAAAATTTGTGAATATTTAATTTAAAGGTCATTTTCTCCGCTTATTCCCTTTCGACTATGCCAATTCCACCTGCTCGATGTCTTGCTCCATGTCGCAATAATGACATTTCACAATGCCCAACGCTTTGTCTACGATGGTGAAATAGGTTGGCATAGGCTCATTGTTGGTGATACACTTGGGGTTGTTGCATTTTATAATGCCATGCAATGCGTCTGGTGTCTCAACAGTTTTTTTCTCCACCACCTCATAGTTTTTGATGGTGTTAAGGATAATTTTTGGCGCAATGACAGACAGCCGGCTTATTTCCTCATTTGTAAAAAACTTATCGGCAATTTTGATTATGCCCTTCTTACCTATCTTTTTAGAGGGCAGATTGTAGCCAATGGTTACTTGCACGTCCAAATTGTGCAGGTTGAGCAGTCTCACCACCTGATATGTTTTGTCGGCAGGTATATGGTCAATAACGGTGCCATTCTCAATGGCGGCAACTTGCAGTTCTTTTTTTCCCATCTTGATATTTATGCTATAAAGGTTAAGTCTTGTCAGCCTATGATCGTTTTGTCAGCTCGGATGTCATTGAGCGATATTCCCAAACAGTGACAGAAAATGGCCTCACGAGCGTAAAGTCCATTCTTGGCTTGCTGTATGTAGTAAGCATGCGGATTGTCGTCAACGTCATAAGCTATCTCATTGACGCGTGGCAGTGGGTGCAATATTCTCATGTTAGGTTTGGCGTTTGAGAGCATTGCGGCGCGCAATATATACACGTTCTTGACTTTTTCATATTCCATCAAATCGGAGAAACGCTCTTTCTGCACCCGCGTCATGTACAAGATGTCCGCATCTGCTATCACTTTCTCGTCAAAATCTGTATGCTCATAATATTTAATGCCTTTCTGTTTGCAATACAATTTATATTCTTGTGGCATAGCAAGTTCCTGCGGTGCGATAAAGTGGAACGTTGGGTTGTAGTGTCGCATGGCTGTGATAAGCGAGTGCACGGTTCGTCCGTACCTTAAATCGCCCACCAAATAGATGTTTAGGTTTTCTAACGTGCCCTGTGTCTTGTAAATAGAGTAGAGGTCCAACAGACATTGCGATGGGTGCATGTGCGCGCCGTCGCCAGCGTTGACGATGGGCACGGGGGCCACCTCAGAGGCATATCGCGCGGCTCCTTCTATATAGTGGCGCATCACGATAATATCAGCGTAATTGCTCACCATGAGGATGGTGTCTTTCAATGTCTCACCCTTTGTTGTGCTCGATGTCTTCGCATCAGAAAAACCGATGACCCGTGCGCCTAACCTATTGGCGGCCGTCTGAAAGCTGAGCTGCGTTCTGGTGGATGGCTCGAAGAACAGCGTAGCCACGACTTTACCTTTTAGGATGTCCCTGTTAGGGTGTTTTTCAAACTCCTGTGCCATCTCAAGCAGGTAGCTTATCTCCTCCTTGGTTAAGTCGGCAATCGTCACAAAGTCATGATTTTTCATTTGTTAATTGATTAATGGTTGCGTATTGAGTGCGAAGTTACAGATAATTTTCTATTATTTAAGCATCAATTAAAAGAAAAATAGTATTTTTGCAGAAATTATTTCACCTATCAATTATGAGAAAGTGCATTATAAAATCTCTTTGGATCTTTTCGTTTTTCATAGTGGTGACAATCGCCATTCTGTTTTTTCTCATTTGGTATGGCATTATAGGCTACTCTCCTGACATCGAGCATCTTCAAAACCCAATCAATAAGTCGGCTTCGCTTATCTATTCGGCTGATGGCAAAGTGATAGGAACCTATAACTTGGATCGAGCCAATCGCATCCCCGTTTCGTATTCAAAGCTCTCGCCCCACTTGGTTCATGCCCTTGTGGCCACGGAGGACGAGCGGTTTTACGAACATTCAGGCATAGATTTCATAGCCTTGGCGCGCGCTGTTATCAAACGTGGCATCCTCGGACAAGAGAGTGCCGGCGGTGGCAGTACCATCACTCAACAATTGGCCAAACAGCTTTATTCCACCCCAGCGAAATCCACTTTAGAGCGCATGTTGCAGAAACCAATAGAGTGGATCATAGCCGTCAAACTGGAACGCAATTTCACCAAGGAAGAAATCATTGCACTATACCTCAACTATTTCGACTTCTTGCATGGAGCCACGGGTATTAAGACCGCAGCTAAGACCTATTTTAACAAAGACCCCCAAGCGCTTTCCGTGACAGAATCGGCACTCTTGGTGGGCTTGTGCAAAAATCCATCTTATTTCAACCCTGTGCGCTATCCAGAGCGAAGCAAAGCCCGTCGCAACGTGGTGCTCAACCAAATGGTTAAGGCTGGTTATCTTTCCCGCGCGGAATATGACCAGCTCGCATCTGAGGCAGTGGCCCTCAACTTCCACCGCACCACTCATAAGGACGGCATGGCCGTGTACATGCGCGAGTTTTTGCGACAATACATGATGATGGACAGACCCGAGAAGAAGAATTACCCGACGTGGAACAAACATCAATATGTCATCGACTCCATAGCTTTTGCCACAGATCCGCTGTGCGGTTGGTGCAAGAAAAACACCAAAAAAGATGGCAGCTCTTACAACGTGTACGCAGATGGGCTTCGCATTTACACCACCATTGACTCGCGCATGCAGCGTTACGCGGAGGAGGCCGTATATGGCCATGTGGCGCAATACCTACAACCAGCGTTCGACAAAGAAAATCGCGACAAACCCAATGCGCCCTTCACCGAAAATCTCACTCGCGAGCAGGTGCGCCAAATCATGGGGCGAGCCATACGTCAGAGCGAGCGTTACAGAGTCATGTCTCAGGCGGGCTATTCGGCCGACGAGATAGACAGGGCTTTCAAAACACCCACAGATATGTCTATCTTTACCTATCACGGAGACGTTGACACGGTGATGACACCGTTAGATTCCATCAGGTATTACAAATCGTTCTTGCGCGCAGGATTTATGAGTATGGACACGCACACGGGGCATGTCAAGGCGTATGTGGGTGGAATCGATTTTGAGCATTTCCAGTATGACATGGTGATGGGCGGCCGCCGACAGATAGGATCGGCCATCAAACCGTTCCTTTATTCGCTCGCTATGGAAAACGGAGCGTCGCCTTGCGACCTTGTGCCTAACGTGCAACGCACGTATGTAGTGGCGGGCAAGCCATGGACGCCCCGCAACACCAATAGGCGACGCTATGGGCAGATGGTCACTTTGAAATGGGGATTGGCCCAATCCAACAACTGGATATCGGCTTATCTGATGAGTAGGCTCAACCCTCGGCAATTTGTAAGCATTCTGCATAAGTTTGGTATAGACAATCCTGATATACATCCCTCCATGTCTTTGTGTCTTGGCCCATGCGACGTGTCGGTGGGCGAGATGGTGAGTGCCTACACCGCCTTTCCCAACAATGGTATCCGTATAGCCCCCATGTTCGTGACACGCATAGAAGACAATGAGGGCAATGAGCTCGCAGAGTTCCAACCTCGCATGACAGAGGTGATAAGTTCAGAAAGTGCTTACAAAATGCTTGTCGAACTGATGGCTGTCGTCGATGAGGGAACAGCACATCGACTACGTTTTAAATACAATCTGGAAGGGGAGATTGGAGGCAAAACCGGCACCACCAACCGCAACTCTGACGCATGGTTTATGGGGTTCACGCCACAGTTGGTGAGTGGTGTTTGGGTCGGTGGCGAGGAACGTGACATACACTTTGATTCAATGCGAATGGGACAAGGTGCGACAATGGCATTACCTATTTGGGCCTATTTTATGAAAAAAGTGTACCGTGACGTAAGTTTGCCATACAGCCCAACTGCCACATTTGACATCCCAGAGGATTTTAATCCTTGTCAGAAACACGACGATGACATAGACGAAAATGGCATTGACGAGGTGTATGAGTGACCACGATTTGTCAAAATAAATACTCAAAATAAATGTACTTTATGATTGTCTTTTTGGAGAGGAATGCAAATATTTTTTCCTTTTTTTAGATTAATCAGGTGCCATTAGTCCTTTGTATTCTTTGCGTGTTTTTCACATCCTTGTACGATCAGGTACTAATCGTGTTGCAATTCAGTACTATTTGTATGATGTTTAAGGCCTAATCGATTTTCGATTAGGCCTTTAACGATATGTGTTCAAGTATTAATCGCAACAAATGTTGAACATATTTTTGGCGTTTAACATAAACAAACCTTTATAAAATGCTGATTTATAAAACTTTGTTGAAATGCGTTTTTTTTGAGAATTTCAGCAGCATTTATGTGGTTTACTATAATAATCAATACTCTGACAAGGATCTGTCAACTTAATTCAGCATTATTTTTTTTATATTAGTCGCTAATATGTTGCAAAAGTTTGAAGCAATGTAGATGCTTAGCTTAAATAGTAGGAAACTGTGAATGATTTTTTTACATCTTATGTACCCATACTTTTTGTGGAGTATATGTATTTTAAAAGTGGTTTTTCAGCAATTATCATAGATTTTACAAACTAAAAAAAATCCTTCAAATAAGACTAACAAATATGTTTTTTTCTTGGTAAAAAATTTGGATTTCTGCCTAAAAATCACTATATTTGCAAAGTATACATGAGAGTTATTTACCTTGTATAATATTATCATAACCATCTAATTTTATAATTATATGAGACCAAAAGAAGATAAAAACAACAATGATCTTGATAAAGTAAAAGACAAAGTAAAAGATGTTGTCAAGAAAGCTGAGGATGATGAGTCTGTAAAAAAGGCTAAAGACAAGGCTAAAGATGTGGCTGAAGATGTAGCTGATGACGTGAAGGATGCCACCAAAAAGGTCAAGGATAAAGTCAAAGATGTGGCAAAAGAGACGAAAGACGTGGCTAAGGATGTGAAGCAAAAAGTCAAGAATGTTGTGGACGACGTTGAGGATACCGATGCTGTTAAGCAAACAAAAGACGCAGCCAAAGACGTGGCAGATGACGTTAATGACGCAGCAGAGAGTGTCAAGGATGTAGCCAATGATATAGCAGACAATGTGAAAAAAACAGCCAAAGAGACCAAAGACAAAGCTGAAAATCTTGCCAAAGATTTGAAAGGAAAAGTTGAGGATGCTGTTGACGACACAAAAAAAGACTGCAAGGCTAAGGAAAAGACACAAGAAATGAAAGAAAAGGCAGAAGACGTGGCCAAGGATGTAAAGGACAAAGCTGAGAATATCGCCAAGGACGCCAAGGACAAAGCCAATGATGCCAGAAAGGATATAAAAGAATCCGCCAAGAATATCAAAGACAAAATTAAAGACAAAATGGAAGATTTGAAAGACAATGAAAATGTGAAAGAGGCTAAAGAAAAGGTTGAAAACATGACCGATGAAGCCAAGGATAAGGTTGGAAGTATGGTAGACGACGTGAAAAAAGCTATCAATGACGCTAAAGAGAAAATTTCGGAAACGCGCTATGACCTTACCAAGAAGACAGTGGAGGCTATCGAGGATGCGCGCGCTAACGAAAATGTTAAGAAAATGCGCGATAAGCTTTGGGGCACCGTTAACGACTTAAAAGAGAGTGACGCCGCCAAGAAAGCGAAAGATTTCGTGGAGGATGTTAGTGAGGAAGCGGAAGACTTGGTTGATGATGCTCAAGACAAGGTAGAAGAAGTAGAGGAGAATGTAAAGAAATCGGGCTTCTTCAGCAAACTAAAATCACTGTTTGGAGGTAAATAGTCAGGATTATTTCATTTTTTAAATTTAAATTGTAGATTAATAATGGACGTGTGCACATACTGTGTTCATCTGTGATATATGAGGATGAAACGTGTGATGTACACGTTTTTTGTTGTTAGATTTATTTGCTATATTAAATGTTTCATGTAAAATTATTTTTTTATTTTTGCATTTATAAATTAAAACATTTAAGAGGGGGGGTGTATCATATGGCATGATTTAGAATTTGAGTGTTCTGAAAATTGCCACTGCATATTTTTTTAAACGAAATATGAATTGGATTTTGTCACAATTTGGCTTTTTATCGGCTCATGATGTAAGTCTGTTAAGCCGAGTGACTCGCCATAATCCGTTAAACACCCAACATATTAGCCTTGAAAATGAACTTTTAATCTGACAAGTCTAATTATTATAAACAGCTCATAATAAGGCACGAGAATTTTCTATCATGAATTTAGAGATTATATTGTCATTGGTCATTCCATTTTTGGGCACGATGTTAGGAGCGTCTTTTGTGTTTTTTATGAAAGACGAGATGTCCACCAAACTACAAAAGACATTATTGGGATTTGCCTCTGGGGTGATGGTTGCCGCCTCTGTATGGTCTCTACTTATACCGAGCATGGAGATGTCTTCAGCAATGGGCAAATTGAGTGTGGTGCCGGCAGCAGTAGGTATGTTAGTAGGCATGGCTTTCTTGTTGCTCATGGATGTGATCACTCCACACCTTCATATAGGCGAAACCAGACCTGAAGGGCCTAAGGCACATTTATCCAAAGTTGCCATGTTATCATTGGCTGTCACGATCCATAATTTCCCGGAGGGCATGGCTGTGGGCGTTGTGGTCGCGGGAGCGATTCAGGGCAGCGAGTGGATATCTGCCGCAGGTGCACTGACTTTGGCCATTGGCATAGCCATTCAGAACATACCAGAGGGCGCCATTATATCCATGCCTATGAAGGCTGCGGGTGGAAGCAAAACAAAATCGTTTGTCATGGGTACGCTTAGTGGGGCGGTGGAGCCTCTGGGGGCCATTCTTGTCATACTCCTAACCTCCATTATGACTCCAATATTGCCTTATTTGTTGGCTTTTGCAGCGGGCGCAATGTTTTATGTCGTTATAGAGGAACTCATTCCGGAGGCATCGGAGGGTGAGCACTCCAACTGGTCAACCATAGGGTTTGCCATAGGTTTTGTACTTATGATGTCGCTTGATGTGGTGCTGGGCTAACATTGCTGATAGAGTTTGACAGCTCATCCAGTGAGTGGCGCAACTTATGACAGTAAAATATATCCCACAGCATCGATTAAAAAAGCCAAACGTATAGTTTGCAATATACGTTTGGCTATGAGGGATTTTAGCTTGGTATGCTCTTTGGAAATATTGGTATGCGATGGTTATCGCACGCCCTCCACGGTGTAACCCAATTTCCTCAAACCATCCAACACGCCTTTATCACCAGGCAGATGCAACGCTCCAACAACAAAAAAAGTAGGAGCCTTGGCCATGATGGCAGGCATTTTTTTGAGCCAATCGGTGTTTCGGCTGTAAATAAGGAGATCATTTTCCTCAGGCGTGTTATCACAACTATTGTTAAGTTTCTCGTCTTGGGCGGCTTTTAACGCGTTTAAATCTTGGGCGTAAAAAGCTTCAGACATCTTTTCTGCCATCTCCTCCATGAACGTAGTGTGGTCGAGAAAACATTCCAACATTACCAACTGCCGTTGTAAGGGCATGCTCCCATAGAGCACTTTGGCTTGAAAAGCCACGGTCTCCAACCCACCAACATACTCCTTGTTTTTCTTGGCTTGTGCCTGAAAATACTGGTCAAAGGTGCTTGTAGGGTCAAATTCACCAATGTGTTTGGTCATATAGGAGAGAATGGTGAGCTGCATGACCATGGCCAAAGGAGTAAGTTTACCCATCTGTGCTTGTACGATAGGATTGTTGAGGTCGGCCTGCATAGCACTCTTTAGATAGGCGTTCAGCTTAGCGTATTGTTCCGTGGATAGCACATCTTTTAATGTTTTTCCGTCAGGTAGGGTCATTTGTTGTTTCATGTACGCCACGCTGTCAGCGTTGGTCATATTGTCCCATATCAATTCGCCATACACCTGTTTGGTGTTGGTAAGTGCATCGTTCACACCTTTAATTTTGTTTACGAACCCTACGTTAGCCAAATGGTGTGTGCCTATGATATAAGAGGGCCGAGGCAGATTGTTGCCAGAGATTTTGTAAAGTAGTTGGGCGTGAACTCCAACAATATAAAACAAGACAAAAAAAATTGTGATAAAAAATTTTCTCATAACTAAAAATATTGATGTTTAAGATTATACGAATTTGTTGTTTATTGTGATGGCATATAACAAATAATTTTTAAACTTTGATTTAAAAATGTATTGATAGTAATGTCATGGTTTGACATGCCAAAGAATAAGTACCTTTATTAATTTATTGACAATTGTGTTCTTGCTTTATTTTTTTATGTTTCTGCTTATTTTTTGCATGAATACTTCCAAATCTTGCTTGATATGCAAATACTCGTCCGATCGCATGAAACCTGCGTTCTTTTTTAACATAGGAATGATTTCTTCCACACTGTTGGAGTAACAAGACAATTCGTTTCGGCGTTGAGTACCATGCAAGCTTTGGCTTGTTATTTCTCTTTCTCTCTCTTTGACAAGTTGCTCACATATCTTGGTGAGCATGGGTACAACCACTCTGTTAAAGAGGTGGTGTCCTTGTATATATAAATAGGAGGTCTGGGGGGTAACTCCCAACCGTTTGCACTCTTCTTTGACTTTTGCATACGACTCGTATGCGTTCGGATTGTTTTTTTGCAGCTGTTTTACTTTTTTCCCAACCTTGCTCCTCAACCTTTTCAACATATCCTCGACGTGAAAAAAAGAGAAGTTTCCCATTTCGATGATATGTAGAAAATTAGTAATGGTAAACTCGTTGTAGTTAGGTGTTCTATAATACCATATACTCCATATAAATAGTGGAAAGATAGCCTCTGAATAGTCTGACAAGTATTTTTCAATATCAAAAATCAAATGATCATTGAGCGTCACGGCTACGCACACGTCGTGTAGTGATGGCGCATAACACTGCATGTTCTCTATAGCGTAGGCGTATGTGTGGAAAATATATGGATTATTGTTGACATCACGCGATGTTTGTGTGGCACCTTGTTCAAGATAATCGTAATCAGCATCGATACAAACAATCATGTCTTGTCCCACCTTGTTGGAAAATAATTGCATGATAGCGGCTTTTTTTCCACGCTCAAGTCGTTCTACGCGAGAGGGCAACATTACTTCAAAATATATGTCATCGGTCTCAAACTGGCTCAAAATTTGTCTCCAGAAAAATACGTCGTCATAGCTTTCGACGTATGCCACAACTCTTCTTCGAGAAGATTTGGAATTCAACTTGTTGGCCGCCTCGAAATATGTTGAGTTTAAATGGTCATGTAATCGTTTGCCCATAGTTTATAATGATTGTCTTGTTGCACGTGCGTGCAAACTGATTTTAAACTTGGAACCATCATTGAAAACAGAGTGGGAGAGTCTCTATAATGGTATGTGATTTATGGAAGGCGTATTTGTTTCTAAGTGGTGATGTCGCTCACCTCTGTCACTTTGTCCATCCAGCCGTTCATGATAACCGCTGGACTATGTGTGGTCAATATAATTTGCACATTCGGGTTTAGTCCGATGATAAGGTCTATGAGTTGTTTCTGCCATTCCACATGCAGGCTCACCTCAGGCTCGTCCATAAAAAACACGTAGTTTTGATTATCTTCCACGAGCACGGTTAGCAAGATGGCGAGCATCTGTTTCTCTCCACTTGATAGTTGATAAGGTTCAAGGATTTCATTCTGCTGCAAGAAACGTATCTCATTTTCAGTTCGAATGATGGTTTTGTTAGTGTCTGCAAATAGGTTATCAATGTCGTCTTGAAATCTTACTTTAGGTTCTGACAATAGGTGCGCGCGATGTGCTGACTCTGGCAATCCACTTTGAAGTTCCTGGATGATACGATTACCAATATTCACTTGATAGTCTAAAAACTTGCGTTGTAGCTGAAAAAGTTGCCAATCAAGTTCTGTGACCAAAGACATATTAATTTTTGAAAGTGTGTCTGATGTCATCAGTGGACGGTCAAAACTGCGAAAAATATCAAATCTGATATGTGTTGCGTCTTCTGGTTCGATGGTCAGATGCACGCCTTTCACCGTAAAAGTTTTGTCATCTTTAGCACTTGCCAAGAGTTTCACCACTTTGTTGAGAATTGTAGTTTTGCCCACGCCATTAACACCACTAAGGATATTAACTTGTCGGTCAAGGTCCCAAATGATGTGTCTTTGGTCGTTCCATAGTGAGTCAATCTCTATCCGTTTGATATAATCTGCATATTTTTTCATGATAGTCAAGCACCTTTGTTCTTGGCAAATATAGCAAAAAACTTGCTTTGTAGCATGTAAAAAACATTATATTTGCAAGATTGAAACCTTTTTTTTATGATTTATTCTAAAAATCGTATTTTTCCATCAGGATTTAGAATAAAAAGACATGTGATAAATGGTAAAAAGAAATGAATAATATTGTTTGATTTAAGTTATGGCGACATCTGAAAGAAAACTTTTTTCAGCCAAGGATACTTATTTAATCGTTTCTAAAAAGTTTTCAAAGATATTGATTATCGTAAGCGTTAGTTCAATTAAGAAATGCAAGTTTTGTAGATAAACAAAAAGAAGCGTAAAGATGAACGCCACACAGGATTTACTATGATTAAATAATAAGAAGGACAAGGATGTCAAAGGCTTGTCTCGAACCGTATACCTCTTATTGCAGCCTTACAAGCGTAGCGCAAGAAGTATAACCACAGATAACAGAGCAGAATTTGCAGACCACAAGTGGTAGGTCAAAGCATTGGATACGATATATATTGCCTATCCCTACTACTCATGGGAAAAAGATTTTTATATTATTTGTATTGTGCTATTTATTATTTTGCCTCAGGAAGAATATTTTCTTCTCGATACAAAAATACAATTCTATCTTAAATATTTAGAGATTCAACAATACAGAGCTGTGTTCTTGATTTACATTTCAAAGCATAGTCGTACTGACTTACGCTTGCCTTAATAAGCGCTTTTGAACTGTTCCAAGAAGCGAGTGTCATTCTCGGAGAATAAGCGGAGGTCGCTCACGCGATATTTCAAGTTCGTAATGCGCTCCACGCCCATGCCAAAAGCAAAACCCGTATAAACGCTCGAATCTATGCCACAAGCCTCAAGGTCATGAGGGTCAACCATGCCACATCCCAAGATTTCCACCCATCCTGTGTGCTTGCAAAATCCACAACCCTTGCCACCACAAATATTGCATGATATGTCCATCTCCGCGCTGGGTTCTGTAAATGGGAAGTATGACGGGCGAAGACGTATCTTAGTTTCTGTGCCAAACATTTCACGAGCAAACGTCAACAACGCTTGCTTGAGGTCAGCAAAACTCACCCCCTTATCAACATATAGCCCTTCCACTTGATGAAAAAAACAATGCGCACGCGCAGAAATAGCCTCGTTACGATAAACTCGGCCTGGGCAAAGTATACGTATGGGCGGTTGGTGATTTTCCATAAAATGAGCCTCATCACCAGAGGTATGCGAGCGCAAAATTACATTTTTGGTTACGTCTTTGTCATTCTTAGAAATGAAAAACGTGTCTTGCATGTCACGTGCGGGATGGTCAGCCGCAAAGTTGAGCATGGTGAAAACATGATTGTCGTCATCAATCTCTGGTCCTTGGTAGAGCACAAAACCCATACGTTGGAAAATACTAATAATCTCATTCTTGACAATGGTCAGCGGATGCCGAGTTCCAACAGGAATGGGATAGACTGTGCGTGTCAGGTCTATGCTTTCTGTTCCTATCTCGGTTGTGGCCACCTGCTCGCGCAGCTCGTTTAGTTTGTCGTGCGCAACTTTCTTAAGTTCATTAATCTTGATGCCAACCGTCTTTTTTTGGTCGGCAGCAACATTTCTAAACTCGCCCATCACAGCGTTTATCTTACCTTTTTTGCTAAGATATTTCAATCGTAGTTGCTCTATCTCGTCAGCGTTTTTTGCTGACATACTGGCCACCTCGTTGAGCAGCTCGTCTATCTTATCTAAAATCATCTTATCAACATCTAACAATTCGTATGCAAAGTTACTAAGTTTTATTGGAAAAAGTAAACTAATATAAAAAATAATGCTTACTTTTGCGTATGTTTATGAACGATTTGATATGAGAAAAGAACTTGTTATTGTTTTTTGGTCTTTATTGACATTGACTTTCTTTATCTCCAATGGATGTAGTAATAAGAAACCTATGTCGACGGATAGCATTTTGACAGATAGTACAGAGCTCGATACTACCTCTCAGGATACTATAGAAAATGTGATAGCCGAGACACCTATGCCTAAGGCTGCCGACGAGCTATTTGATGACTTTATATTTAATTTTGCCGCTAATAGAAAGCTTCAGCGTAAACGCATTATATTTCCATTGCCGGTATTTCGGGATAACAAGATGACAAAAAAAATAGAAGAAGCCAATTGGAAAATCGACCATTTTTTCATGCCTCAAGAATATTATACGCTCATTTTAGACAATCAGAAACAGCAGAAATTAGTTAAAGACACTACTGTGAAGCACGTGGTAATAGAGCGAATTTATCTCAATAAACAGACAGTTGAAGCATTTCTATTTGATAGGCTAAATGGGGAATGGAAGCTAACGTCAATCCATTACCAAAACATAATGCAAAATAAAAATGCCGACTTTCTCAAATTTTACAAACAATTTTCGGAGGATCCAGATTTTCAGATAGCGAGTATGGCGGAAGAAGTGGAGTTTTCCGCCCCTGATCCGAATGATGATTTTGGGAATATTACAGGCATAATGATGCCCCAGCAGTGGCCTGATTTCAAACCAGAACTGATCCCTTCGAATGTGATATATAACATTTTATATAGCCCGCAAAGTGTAAAGTCAAATCGAAAGATATTCGTAATCCGAGGCATTGCCAATGGTTTTGAGATGGAAATGGATTTCAAAAAGAAAGGTAACCATTGGAAACTCACTCGCTTTAATGGATAATAATAGATTGACGTGTACCTGTTCTAAAAGTATAAATTCTATGAAACGATACAAAAACTATTCTTTACTTCGTCACAATACATTCGGCATTGACTCTCTATGTGATGAGTTTGTAGTCTTTGAGTCGATAGACGATGCGATAAGTTTGGCAATAGAACAACGCATTTCGGTCGAACACAAATGCAAATTTCTACTTTTGGGTGGTGGTAGTAACCTGCTCTTGACACATGATTTTAAGGGAAAAGTGATAACGCCGGACAAGCGGTTTGACGTGGAAGAGAGCTTTGTGCATGACGATGCTCATGCCATTTACCTTAGATGCTGGGCTGGGACTTGCTTTGATGATGTTGTGGCATACGCTGCTTCGCATGGATACTGTGGTATGGAGAATCTTAGCTTGATTCCTGGCGAGTGTGGTGCGTCTGCCGTCCAAAATATCGGTGCTTATGGCGTAGAAATAAAAGATATACTATACAATATAGAGACAGTTGACCTTTCTACAGGTAAGGTTGTGTCGATTCGACCTGACGATTGCCAATACGGGTACCGACAGAGCCGATTTAAGCATGAGTGGAAAGATAGGTTTATCATTACCCACGTTACATACAAGTTGTCTACTAAATTTATGCCATGTCTTGACTATGGAAACCTTCAAAAGGTTTTAAACGAACGGCAGATATCAAAAAACGAACTTACACCACAAATTTTGCGTAATATCATTATAGATATTCGTCGTTCTAAATTGCCAGATCCAGCTGTATTGGGCAATGCGGGAAGTTTCTTTATGAACCCCATGGTGGATAAAAACAAATTGGATGATTTGATAAAAAAATTCCCAGATATCAAGTATTTTGAGGTGGATGTGGCTACATTGGGCGCTGAAGCTGTAGCTATGACCAACCACACGGGGAGTAAGGTCTATAAAATTCCGGCTGGATGGATGATAGATCATTGTGGATGGAAAGGCAAACGGGTTGGAAATGTTGGTGTCTACGACAAACAAGCGTTAGTGCTTGTGAATTATGGTGGTGCCTCTGGACAAGACATCGTAAACTTGATGAGAGCCATCCAAAAAGATGTTTTTGACACATTCGGGATATCTATTATTCCTGAAGTTAATATCAAATAATGTGTTGAGACTTACTTTTTTAGGAACAGGAACTTCTAATGGCGTACCCGTTTTGGGCTGTAATTGTGAGGTGTGTACCAGTGCGGACGTTCGAAACAAGCGCTTTCGAGCTGCAGTCATGATAGAAAGTTCTACCACGCGCATACTTATAGATTGTGGTCCTGATATTCGAATGCAACTCTTGCGTGTACCTTTTCGTAAGATTAATGGTATATTGCTCACGCACGAGCATTATGATCATATAGGAGGTATAGACGATTTACGTCCATATTGCAAGTTTGGTGACATTGATATTTATGCCAACGCTGCTACGGTGAGTGCTGTGCGACGCTGTTTCCCCTATTGTTTTGCAGAGCATTTGTATCCAGGGGTTCCCAAATTGAACCTTCATGCTATAGCGAAACATGATAATTTGAAAATTGGCGACATAGCTGTTCAACCTATTGAGGTGCTACATGATCGACTGCCCATATTAGGATATAGGTTTGGCTCCACCGCATACATCACAGACATGAAGTTTATCGCCATAGAAGAGATGACCTATTTGCAAGGTATTGACACATTAATCATTAATGCGCTACGATGGAAAGATATGCACCATAGCCATCTTATAGTGCCAGAGGCTATCAAGTTTGCTCGGAAAATAGGAGCTAAACGTACCTTTCTAACACATCTTACGCATCGCATTGGATTGCATGATAAAGCGGACATCCAGCTACCATCGGACATTCATTTTGCTTATGACGGTATGAGTTTGGAACTATAATAACATGCACTATTGAATTATCATAACTATTTATATTTCAGAATTTAAAATCGTATTAGACGTACTAATTCTTTAATTACCAATTGCGAAAAATGATAGGGGTTATATAGGATAAATTCGCTTGCTAAAATATGGCAAGGTTTGTAACTTCGCAGCAACCATTTGAAACTGAATGGATATAGTGTGCCCAACCGCACACCTCGGCGTAAAAGGATGACAATGGTAGTGGGGGAATAAACGGCATTCTTAAAGTTGTACTTACGACTGGGAGAACATTACCTGCTTGCCGAAATAATTCAACAGCACGTAATGATAGTTGCGAGAGAACGCTTATGAGTGCCAATCGTTCTAATAAGTGAAGTTGGATTTTGATGGTTTGTGAGAGATGCTTAAATGGTAAGAGTACAAAAAACTCACTTGCTGCATGTATATGAAAATAATTCCCCAAATTTATGATTACGTAATATCTGTTTTTGTTATTATTTTGTTAGTTTTGTTTTTCAAATAAAAAGATAAGAAAATATGGGCTTTCACACTTTTTTAGAACAGCACAAAAAAAAGAAGAAAATAGCAATTATTGGCGGAGGTGCAGCCGGTTTTTTCGCCGCTATTTCAGCCAAGGAAGCTAATGATTCGGTAGAAGTCACTATCTTTGAGAAAGCTCGTAAGGTTTTGGCCAAAGTGGCTATCACTGGCGGTGGCCGGTGTAACCTAACAAACACGTTCGACAATATCTCTGACTTGAAACAAGTGTACCCACGTGGTTTCAGGCTCATGAAACGGCTGTTCAACTTTTTTGATCAGCGTGATACATGGCGATGGTTTGAAAGTCATGGAGTGCGCTTGGTAAGCCAAGACGACCATTGTGTTTTCCCCGAGTCACAAGATGCCATGACTGTTGTAGACTGTCTTGTAAACGAGGCGCGCAAATTCAATGTGAATATTAAGACAGAGCAGAAAATAGTGTCGTTGACACCATCCACAGACGGAGGTTGGCTAATCAACATGGTCAATGGCATTCATGAGCGCTTTGATTGTGTGGTTATTGCCACTGGCGGCATGCCACACCGAGCCGACTTGCTCGGTCTTTGTCATTTAGGCTTGCATATGGAACAACCCATACCCTCACTTTTCACTTTTAAAATCGATGATCAGCGTTTATTGTCGCTCATGGGCACTGTCGTCAATACTGTACAAACAACTATCCTGACAACCAAATTTCGTGCATCTGGACCGTTGCTCATTACACATTGGGGCATAAGCGGTCCAGCAGTGCTCAAACTGTCATCGAGAGCCGCACGACATTTGTATGAAATGGATTATCATTCAAAAGTGGCTATTAACTGGGTGAACATAACAGACAGAAATATGGTGGAGGTGGAGCTTTCGAAAGTGGTTAAAGTCAATCCGAGAAAACAGTTGGGCACTGTACGCCCTTTCGGTTTACCCTCAAGATTGTGGCTGTACATGTTGCATAAGAATAATTTGCCCGATGGGCGACTTTGGTGTGAGTTGGGAAACAAGGGACTTAACAAGCTTTTGGAGACACTTACCAACGATGTATACGACATCTGTGGCAGGGGCACGTATCGTGATGAGTTTGTCACTTGTGGTGGTATAGCACTTGACAGTGTTGATTTTAATACTTTGCAAAGCAAGGTTTGCCATGGACTGTATTTCGCAGGCGAGGTGCTCGACGTGGATGGTGTCACAGGCGGGTTTAATTTACAAGCTGCATGGACCACGGGATTTATAGTGGGAAATAGCATCGTATCAGATTAACGCCACACTCTACAAAACTTTCGTAAAAACAAATTAGAGCGAAATAAAATACGTAACTTTGCAACAATAAAATTAATACAAAAAGAGAGAACATGGACAACAAGGTAGATTACGAGACACTTTTTCGCAACAATATTGCCAATTATTTACGTGAAAAGAGCCAAGTGGATGAGGTTTTGCCCGATGCTCCAGACATTGAGGCATTATGGGCCTCAATAGGCGAGGCTTACTTGCCTGATGCTATTCGCGAATTTAACGACTATCCCAAAGTTGTTTTGGGTTGGATAATGTATGTAGGCATGGCTGTTGCCAAGTTTTGGGATGCTGATTGGGAACGGTATAGCCAAATTAATAATATATATATTTACTTGCGTGACAAACGTGATTACGATCATCTTGACGATTATATCAAAGAAGAAGTTTTACAGCTCGACAAGGCTGGTGCTAATCTTTTGCAAGATATTGTAAGTGAGTGTGCGGCTCGTGTGTACAATCAGTTCTTGCATTTGTCGTTGCAAAGCGGTACAGAGCCCGCTTTTAGAGCTTTTGTGGCCGCACTACACGAGATGTATAGGATGGGAGCGGCCATGCAACTCAGGCGCATGGGCTATCACATGACAAACTTGCGTGACATGTAGAGATGGAGCGAAATCGCTTGCTCAAGTTTGTGACAATATTGTATAGAGTTTTGGTTACTAAGAAATAGTATAATACATATTATAAGATGTTTAAAGATCTGATAATAGTCAGCATAGGCAGTTTTTTCGGCGGCGGACTACGTTTTCTTGTCTCTAAAGGCATTCAGACGCTCACTATCTTGTCTTTTCCTTTTGGTACACTAACGGTTAATGTGTTGGGGTGCTTGGTCATAGGATTTCTTTCAGGCATGCTTGCTACTGGCGCATGGTTGTCACCATCCATGAAATTGATGCTCACTACAGGGCTTTGTGGTGGCTTCACTACGTTCTCCACGTTTATGCACGAAAGTTCGACAATGGCTAAAAACGAGGATTTTGTCACGCTTGCTATCTATATAACCGCCAGCTTGGTGTTTGGCATGATAGCTGTTTTGGCAGGCCATGCCGTTGCTAATTCGCTTCGATGAAAATTTTTATTGTATATGTCTCAACCTAAGTTAGGTTACGCTCTATTTAACAGGGAAGTGTCGCAATAATATATTTTTTCCAGCGTTTATATATCAATGATATACAAACCTTTGTTTTTTTTGCTGTCGATTGTGGCATTGATAATGATCTCTTGCGCCGAAGATGACAGCTTTAGTGCATCTACTGCCAACAAATTGACATTCTCCACAGATACGGTGAATGTAGACACTGTATTCAGCAATGTGCCGTCGTCCATGCGGTCGTTTTGGGTTTACAATCACTCAGGCGATGGATTACGATGCCGATCGGTAAGATTGGAGAGTGGCGGACGGTCTGGATTTCGTGTAAACGTGGATGGGGCATACCTTGGCGAAACCACAAAATATGCTTCGACAGACCTTGATGTGAGACGTGATGACAGTGTTCGTGTCTTCGTTGAACTCACTGCACCGCAAAACCATGCCATTGGACCTCAAAGAATAGAAGACAACTTAATATTCACACTTGAGAGTGGGGTAGAGCAACGGGTAAATCTCAGCGCCCATTCATGGGATGCAGAGTTATTGAAAAACGTGCATATAACAAAAGACGAAGTGATAAAGGCGCAAGAAAAACCTATCGTCGTTTATGGCGGTATCACTGTGGATAGCACTGCCACGCTTACCATTGCGGCAGGAACTACAATCTATTTTCATAATGACTCTGGGATTAAGGTGTACGGACGGCTGTTGGCAGAAGGTACACCTACGAAAAACATAGTTTTTCGTGGCGATCGCATTGATCGGATTTTCAGCTATTTACCTTACGATTTTACACCCGGGCAATGGCAAGGAATAAGATTTTTTACCTCGTCTTATAACAACAAAATGTGCTATACTGACATTCATAGTACCTTTGACGGTGTTATTGTTGACTCTGCCGACGTGTCGAAACCTAAGTTGACGCTTCAAGGTACGACCATTCACAACTGCCAAGGCTATGGCTTGGTAGCCAATAACGCAAATATCATCGTTACCAATTCACAAATCACAAACACACTATTCGACTGTGTATACGTTAATGGTGGCAACGTGTCTATGAACAATTGCACCTTGGCGCAGTTCTATCCTTTTGACGGCAACCGTGGCGTGGCGTTGCGTTTCACGTCGGAGCATCCCCTTTTGGCTTTGCGAGTGAGCAATACACTCATCACGGGTTATGCCGAACAACAACTTTTGTGTGAGCAGCCAGATTCGACCTTAACATTCAATTATGATTTTGATCACTGCTTTTTGCGCATGCCTAAGGTTCAAACGGCTGACAGTGTACACTATGTAGACGTGATATTTGAAAATGTAAAAGACACGACGACAAGTGGAGCTAAGCATTTTGTGAAGATAGACACTAAGAGTTTGCGCTATGACTTTAGATTGGATAGTGCATCATTGGCCATTGACAGGGCCAACGTCAAGACTGCCAGTCCTATTGATCTAAATGGAAATCGTCGTGACAAAAAGCCCGACATTGGAGCTTTTGAGTATATAAAAATGTAATACAATATATCAAATCATAGAATATATGAGACAAGTCAATATAACAATAAACATAGACTTCTGCTCGATGGAAGAATTGACTCGTGATGAACGAGAATTGATACAAATGGCTATTGAAGCCACTAAAAATTCGTATGCCAAATACAGCAAATTTTATGTGGGTGCAGCTGTAAGACTTGAAGATGGGCAGGTGTTTATAGGTGCTAACCAAGAGAATGCGGCGTTTCCATCTGGGTTATGCGCAGAGCGTACAGCTATCTTCTCGGCTCAAGCCAATAGCCCTGGGCAAGCGATAACAGCACTTGCCGTGGCTGCAAGAAACAACTTTGGACCACTTGATAATCCCGTGACGCCATGTGGCGGCTGTCGGCAAGTGATGCTTGAGATGGAGGATAGGTACCAGCGCGACGTGAAAGTGCTGCTCTATGGTAAAAAGGGAATATATAGGGTAAAAAGCGTTAAAGATCTCTTGCCACTCTCGTTTGTAGACGCTAATATGAAATGAAAAGTTCGATAATTCAATAGTTACCATAGTGGGGCGGAGCTATAAAAGTTTCTGTATATATCTCTATAACTTCGCTTATACGCCATAGCTTAATGATTGAAAATAGACAGGGCGGTAACATGGAGTGCAAATCTTATGGTCTGCGTTTAGCAGGCAATATGATAGGTACTACAAATCAGCCTTAACCGATGTTGATCTTTTTTTTGGCAGCTAATATTTGCACATCAATCTCTTCTTACTATGAAAAAGCCCAACCGATGGCTTACGCCCTTATGGTTAAGGGATTTTAAGACATAGAAACCTTCGGGCAGGCGATACACGTTTATGGATTTTCCCTGATAGCTACGTGTGTCTATTATTGTGCCTTGCAAAGTTTCTATAACAATCAAGCGGGCGTCCAACACACTGTTTTTTGCAGGTAAAGATAGTTGCTTGCCATCGCAGTGGAGAACCGGCACGTCAATGCTTTTCGATTCTCGCATACTGTGACTTTGTGCCGCATGGCTCTCATTGCCATATCGATTCATCGAAGTGACAGCAAAATACAATCCTTCGGTCGCCACGCTTAGCATATTTTTTTGATAGCGAATGGCTACGAGGTTATCAGGATCATCAGTGTCTACCGGCCAACATCGACTTGCATATATATTATAATAAGGTGAAGAACCTGTCCATTTAAGCCCATTTTTGTACACTTGAATATCCGTAGGAGCCATTGGCGTTACTTTTTTAGCCCATGTCATGGGTGGAACAAGAGATAGATGGCTGTTGAAACGAGATACAAAGTCGTATATGCCTTGCTCATTATCCGTGAGAAACTTACCACGAAAAAACGTTTGCCCCAATCCATATTGACGCAACACATACATCTCGCGGGTAATGTCTTCCAGCTTCCAATTACCCTCACGTGGATTAAGAAAATAGATGCCAAGACCCGGAGCCACCGTTTTGCCATGACTCTGTTCGGCCCAATCAATAGCGAAAGGGAAAAACTGGTTATTCCTAAAATACATCATGGGATAGAGTTGGTCCATAAGTCCATCGCGCAGCCAGCCTTGCGCATCCTGGCAAACTTTCTCATAGGCGTTCCATCCGTGACTCCAATAACGACTAAGATCCTTGTACTTACCTATGGGCGAACAACTCATTTTTACCCAAGGCTTTATAAGTTTGACGCGATTGTGAATGGCGCTGACAATATTAGTGATGTTTTTTCGTCCCTGTTCGCGGGTCACCCTGAGCTTCCATTTTTCTGGATAGCGAATATAATCTAAATGAATGCCATCAATATCATAGTTGGAAACCAATTCGCCGCAGATGTCTGCAAGGTAGGTCGCGGTGCGTGGATCCTCCGGATTCATATATCCATCAGCATCGATACGCCTGATAAGCGAATTGAATTTTCGTCTCAACGTTTTGCATCCTATTCCATTCCATTTGCCCACGGGCAGGGTGACAACCCACGCATGGCACTCCATGCCACGTTTGTGACATTCTTCGATGGCAAATTTCAAGGCATCGTAGCCCGGCGATCTGCCCGGGATGCCGCTGAGGCAGCCATCCCACGGCTCTTGCGCAGACGGGTAGATAGTAGTGGCCCTAATGCGCGCTTGAATGAGTACGGTGTTGATACCAGCTTTCTGATAAAGATCTAAGAGTGTGCGCAATTCTTGCTGTTGACGCTCTATGCCATACTGGTTTCGTGCGTAATGGCTTGGCCAGTCAAGCCCACCTATCGTGGTTAGCCATACGGCACGAACTTCGTGCTTGGGCGATTGGGTGGATTGGGCAAAAAAAGCAATCCATGAAAATGAAATCAATAGAGTGAGAACAATTCGCTTGGTCATTCGAATAAAATTTGGTTACAAAGGTAGTTATTATTTTTCTTTATTTCAAAAATAAACTGTACTTTTGCATGCGAGGGTCAATGTGATAGCTACTTGATGGGATATTCCCACATGCTGAATAATTGATAACTTAAGCTTCAGCAAATGATAGCATTAGATTTAAAACATTAACCAACATAACTTATGAAAAAAGTTTTAATGATTTTGACAGCGTTGTTGTTGACTGTATCGGCCAACGCACAGTTTGAAATGGACAAGAAGTACGCTGGTGCTTCACTCACAGGCCTTGACTTGAGTTTCAACGGCCTCCAAAAAATGCGTGTAGGATTGTCTGCCAAGGCTGGATATATGGTGGATGACGACTTGATGCTTTTGGGGGAATTGGGCTATAACCACCCTGGGAAAGACATGTCAGACTCTTTTTCCGCTGGTGCAGGTGGCAGGTATTATATCGAGCAAAATGGTATTTTTCTTGGTGCCAGCGTGAATTATTTACATGCTTCAAACTACAACGACCTCATGCCACAAGTAGAGGTCGGCTATGCGTTCTTTATTAGTAGAACGGTTACGATCGAGCCATCCATCTATTATCGTCAAAGTTTTAAGAAACACGCAGATTATTCCACCATTGGCTTGCAGATAGGCTTTGGTATTTATATAGATTAGGACAGAGAAAATATATATACCATTTTATGGAACAACTACCCTCGGTTCTCTTGGAAAAGGCGGTAGCCGAGTTTAGCAAACTCCCTGGCATAGGACGCAAGACATCTTTGCGACTTGTTTTGCACCTGCTTAGGCAACCAGTTGAAAGCGTTGACACGTTTGCAGAGGCTATCTCTTTCGTGAGAAACAATATCAACTATTGCAAAGTGTGCCACAATATCAGTGACAACGAAATTTGTCCTATCTGTGCTGACAAATCGCGCGATACGTCAATGGTGTGTGTGGTGGAAAACGTACAAGACGTGATGGCCATTGAAAGCACACAACAGTATCATGGATTATACCATGTCTTAGGTGGCGTAATTTCTCCCATGGATGGCGTTTCTCCTTCAGATCTCGAGATAGACTCATTGGTTAATCGAGTGGCACAAGGGCAGATTAAAGAGGTAATCTTTGCGTTGAGTTCCACAATGGAGGGTGACACAACCAATTTTTATCTATCACGCAAGTTGAAAGACTATCCAGTAAAATTAAGTTTGATAGCTCGGGGCATTGCCGTTGGAAACGAGTTGGAATATGCTGATGAGGTAACGCTTGGTAGATCTATATTGAACCGTACGCCATTGGAATAATTATCTAAATGGCGCACGTCTTTAAAAGTCTTCGTGATAAAGTGCATAGTCCTGACATGTAACATTGCTTTCATTTCAATTAGGATAAACATAATACCGTGATGAATTTATCTCCACAAAAATTTTTGTTATTTTTATTTATAACAATGATTGCCATTAGCTTAGCCATCGTAACGCTTTACGAATGTGATGTGCTCACTGCCGCAAACAATAATGGCTATGACGTGTCAGAATATCATACTATCATGGTCATGGAGTTGTTAACTATCTGCCTGATACCGTTTTCACTTCGTTTGTTTAAATTTAAACATGTGCGACGCAAATTGACTTCCAACGCAGCGTCAGCTTTGCGTAAATGGGGTGCCATCAGGCTCTTTATGATCGCACTTCCGATGATAATTAACACCATTCTATATTATCAATTCATGAATGTAGCTTTTGGATATTTGGCTATTATATGTTTGCTTAGCTTGGCTTTTATATATCCATCCAAGGCCAAATGCGAGCAAGAAACAAATAGGGATACTTGAAACTATCCATTATCATAGTAAGTTATAAAGTCAAGTATTACCTTGAGCAATGCTTGTTGTCTGTCCGTCGTGCTGTTGAGGGCATTGATGCGGAGGTCATAGTCATTGATAATCATTCAGAAGATGGAACGGTAGATTATATTTCTACACGCTTCCCAGAAATAAAGGTCATTGCCAGTACAAATAATTTAGGTTTTTCAAGGGCTAACAACAAGGCTATCAGGCAGAGTAAGGGTGATTATGTATTGCTGCTAAACCCCGACACGGTAGTAGGCGAAGATGTGTTACGTCGATGCATACAATTTATGGATGAACACGAACGAGCTGGTGGTTTGGGCGTGCGTATGCTCCAGGCCAATGGCTCTGATGCTCGCGAGTCAAGACGAGGACTGCCTACTCCGATGACGTCTTTTTACAAGATGACGGGACTTTGTAATTGGTTTCCCCAAAACAAGGTGTTCGGAAAATATTACATGGGATACCTGTCTTGGGATGTTGCCGCGAAAATAGAAGTTATAAGTGGCGCGTTTTGTATGCTACGACGACAGACACTAAATGAAGTGGGGCTGTTGGATGAGGATTTTTTCATGTATGGTGAGGACATAGATTTGAGTTTTCGCATCTTAAAAGGCGAATGGGAAAATTGGTATTTACCCCTAAAAATATTGCATTATAAGGGAGAAAGCACACAAAAAACGCATTTTCGTTATGTACACGTTTTCTACCAAGCCATGTTAATTTTCTTACGTAAGCACTATGGAAACCAAAGCTTTCTTTTGAATATACCAATACGTTTAGGGATATTTCTTAAGGCTATGCTTGCGCTCATTGGTATGAGTATAGAGCAGATTAGATACAATTTGGGATTTGTGAAAAACAAGCGCATAGACAATGTTTTATATCTGTGTGATGTCAGAACTGAGAATAAGCAGAAGTGTAACACCCTGTTGGAAAATCATGGACTACGTGCGATATTTATCAATAATAGCGAAGAAAAAGAAATTTCTGCATCAGAAACCGAACGTATATATAAGGTATACGACATTACCAAATACACATTCAAAGAAATATTTGACCAAATGTCCAATGAGACAGACTGTCGTTTGTATATGGCATTTTACAATCCAAACAACATGAGTATCATTACTGATACAGACATTATACGCTAAGAACAATGGAAGATACGCCCAAAGTTACATTACGAGCCATCGAGCCTGAAGATCTTGATGAGCTATATAATATAGAGAACGACCAAGAACTTTGGAATGTTGGCAATAACAATATGCCTTACTCAAGATTTGCCTTGCATGAATATATCGCCAATATTACTGGAGACATATACGTGGATCAGCAATTGAGATTAATGATATGCGACGAGCATGGGCATACTGTAGGCATGATAGATCTGGCCAATTTTAATCCACAACATCAACGCGCCGAGGTTGGTATCGTTATTCGGAAGGATAGGCGTGACAAAGGGTATGGTTTGGCCGCCATCAAGCAACTCATAGACTATTCTCAAAGAATACTGCACATACATCAACTCTATGTCATGGTATGTATGGACAATATCAAGTGTATCAACGCGTTCGAGGAGGCAGGGTTTAGACGCCAAGCTATTCTAAAAGAATGGTTGTATGATGGTGAAGGTTTCAAGGACATTATACTGTTGCAATTTTTTTTATAATTTACCTTTTTTTTCTTGGTTCAATGAAATAAAAGCGGTATCTTTGCAGCCGTTAAAAACAAAGAGTTGGTTTTACGACCTAAATATGGTGTGTTAGTTCAGTTGGTTAGAATGCCTGCCTGTCACGCAGGAGGTCACGAGTTCGAGTCTCGTACGCACCGCCAACAAACCGTTCAATTCGTTCATCGCTTTGGTGCGTTAGTTCAGTTGGTTAGAATGCCTGCCTGTCACGCAGGAGGTCACGA
>ERZ1673752.1242-NODE-1242-length-36659-cov-11.759343_pt1 | contig 36659 bp, 33 predicted proteins | sample MGYA00580195_ERZ1673752 | MGnify/ENA primary metagenome ERZ1673752 (study PRJEB41218, sample SAMN15661744) | gut metagenome | host: Homo sapiens | place: Canada: London | collected 2015-08-20/2019-03-30 | study: EMG produced TPA metagenomics assembly of...
CTGGTATCTGGAGCTTGCAGAACATCATCCGAATTGGACGGTGGTTGGGCAATACCCGTAAACCGGCGTTCCGTCTTTCAAAACGCGCCACTTGAAACGGTTAAACCCGCCGCCGCAGCGGCAACGCAGTTTTTGTGTCCATAGATGCATCGGACCAAGATAACCGGCGCGGCGAGTGGAGCCGTCCGGCATCCGATATGTGGCGATTTTTTGCTTGCGGATTCGATCACATTCGTGCCACAATTCCTCAGAAATAAGCGGCGGGAAGTTGTCCTTGACAAGTTGAATGCTATCTTCATCGAGATTCTTTACGCGAACCTTGTCAATGTAATTGGTGGTCTTGGACTTGTTGTAGCTCCTCAATGATATCATAGGGATAGCACTCAGCACAGCCATCGTGCGTTTCCATGTAGTCGATAAATTTCTGCGCAAGGGCAGTCCCTTGCTGGCTATGTCGTACCGTGGGGTGTCCTTATTAGTCCAAATCGGCAGAACAGTGCGTAAATGTACGAAACGCCCCGTATATCGCCCAGTGCCTTGGGGCGTTCGACTTCAGCACCGATTTCTTCAATATTTCGGAAAGCCAGCACTACGGAACTCCAGGTAAGACTTTTGCTGTTCTCGCGCCGGGTGATCCACAGTTCCTTAGTAAATTTGCCGTGACGTCCCATTTTGAGGTCGTAGGTGAATGGCAAGCCGGAAAGCGTTGTAAATGGGTAATTGCGAAAAGCAACAATGCAGTTCCAAAGAGTTTTCTCGGAGGGATTTTCTCGCAAGCGCTGCACAGCTATATAACGGCGCTGGCGTTCCGCACCGGTGCTTAGGTTGCCTGCAGAGGTTTCGGCAGGGAAGTACAGGCATTTGCTGTAGGGTAGGTAAGAAGCTACCGAGGATGTGGAAAGCTGCATATCCCGCGCAGTGCAGGTGATAGCGTCCTTATGAGGGATGCCTTCCTGTTGATACGCAGAGAATCGCTCATTGACCCGAGCGGCTGTGTCGGACCTATATACGCCGGCGGTGATCAATAGTTTGCGCACCTTGATGGGGTTCAAAGCCAGCTCGTCCGCAATCTTCTGCAGGGAAGGGTGGCTCTCCCCAGAACCATACAGTAGCACAGCCTGCTGCATCTGGCGGCGGAGAAGTTCTTGCGTATTGTGATTCGGTTTTCTTGGATTTGGGGTGTCATCAGAATGAGGTTGATTTGATGACATAGCTTTATCAGTGTTGCAAGCTGTTTTCACGGAATCTAGCTCCTTACTGAAATGGGGTAGGGGAGAGGGGGGGCTACAATTGAAAGCCGGGGAATGAGTTATGCGTCAAATACAAGGCGTGCAATTGCATAGCATCACAATCTATATAGATGCCTCTTAAAACAGCCGTGCAACCCATGCACGGCTGTTGCTGATTATTTCAGCTTATCGATGATTTCATCGGCACTCATGCCCTCGGCCAGAAGCTTCTTCAGCATGGCCTCTGCCTCACCGCGCTTTGCAGCCTCAGCAGCCGCAGATTCAACAGCGGCCTTCTTGGCCACCAATTTAGCCAACTCCTTGTCGAGCTTCTTTGCGGCAGTCTTCTTGCTTTTTAGTTCTGCTTTCAGCTCTTCGATATTTGCAGCAACAGCTGCAATCTCATTAGCTGCAGCATCCTTTTCAGCCTGCTTTTGAGCAATAAGCGCTGCATAATCAACCGTCAAAGACTTCTGGTTTTTGCTACCTTTAGTTCTGGGCATAAGTACCACCCCTCCATTCAAGTTTATATTTCGAGTATAGCATTATGGTTTGGAAATTGCAAGGGATAGAAATAGGAAAAACGAAAATGCTGCCGTGAACAAAATAGATTGGTGCTAATATTTTCAGTCCAGAATGTGAGCACGGTTTTAGTATGGACAAATGAGTAGAGCTATTTGCGGTTAGTGCTTGAGATTACAAATGCCTGCAAGGAACAGACTTCCCGCGGATGGAGCATGGATGTTCTGGCAAAGGTTGATGGGGTGTAAATGATTCAGAGGGAGCTTACTGAAGAGGACTGCGGGTTCTTGATCCATTTTTTCTCTCTCTGTGTTTTCTCTGCAGTTTTTACTGTCCTTTTTCTTTTTTTAGCCGATTTACTACACTCGCTGTTTTGTTCTTCACTTTTCTCACAAGTTCATTACCTTCAACCGCAACCTTCTGCACCTGCTCATTATCATACGGCAAATTTGCCATATGATGAATCAACTGATTCCGCATATCAATCCAGGTTCTGCATTCCAGGATCAATTCTGGCGTTAATCTATCCTTGTAAAATTTTTCCGCAAGTTCTTTCCGGGTTTCTATTAGGTTCAGCTTCTTGCTGATGCTCACATCGTGCCCGTTCTTATCCATGTATGGTATTTCCGCATACTTCAATACAGCTGCCAACCTATCTTCCAGTATCGCATATTCCAGAAAAATTGCTTCATAGTAGAATCCGTACTTTAGGGATTTGGACAGCGATTCGTGTATTGATTTATAAATTTCATACTTCTGAACATTCATAAGACATCACCTAATATCATCGAAAAGTATGTAGTGTTGTGCATCCTTGCCGTTCATTGAACGTTGCCTGCTGCTCACCTCGTAGCGGTGTGCATTTTCCGAGCAGCTACCATGTAGAAATATCTACACGGCTACTATCTAATTATACTGCAGACGCATATATTTCTCTAGTTAATTCTCACTTTTTCCTTTGCTAACTTTCCCAAATTTTCTATGTACATTTTAGCATCTTTCATAAAGCTGATGGCAATCATCACAATTACCGCGCCAATCGGAAATACTGCAACAATACTCACCGACTGAAGATTGATCGCATACCTTGGGTTCTTGCTTTATTTCGATTTTTCGAGGATATCATCCGCACTCATGCCGCTTGCCAGCAGTTTCTTAAGCACTGCTTCGGCTTCAGCCTTCTTTGCTTCTTCAGCAGCCTTAGCATCTGCCTTTGCCTTCTTCGCTTCCAGGGATGCCACTTTTTTTCGGCCTTCTTCAAAGCAGACTTTTTCTCTTTCAAGTCAATCTTCAAAGTATCAATGTTGGCGGTGATGGATGCGATCTCAGTATTCAGAGAAGCAAATAGTCTCCTGCTTCTTCGCAATCTGGGATGCGTAGTCGGTATGGGTAGTTTTGGGACGGTTTTTGCTGACTTTTGTTCTGGGCATAGGTGATAACCTCTTTCTTTTTTGGTTTAAGTATAGCACTGTGTTAGGGTGAGGGCAATATTACTCCTTTAATCAATTTTCATTCCAGCTTCTATCCAATTATCAAATTCCTTTTTGACTATATCCGCCGTATAATATGCGCCCTCTCCTTCATCCTTATCTAACATTTCTTAAAGCCATCCTTTATGACCGCAACATCTTCATGGTAGATCATTCCACGACAAGTGGCATGAATTATACTTATTTCTTAATTCTTACATAAATTTTATTTATCACACCAAACATTTTTGATCTGTAAAAAGTAAAATTAATAACAACTGCAAGAATAACCCATATAATCGTTGTTTCCAGAGCTAGAATAACCCAAGCAATATATGTATTTTGTTGCATAATAATCATTCTTGTTGTAAAAAAGCCGATTGCAACAGTTAAAGCATCAACAAAAACCTGTTTTAAAAAATTATTAATTGGCCATTTAATTAGATGCTTCGAATCATAAATTGCCATCCAGATAGTTTGATATGTCATTGCCACTAGTGTACCAATCGCAACTCCAATTAATCCCCATGCCTTTACGGTTGCTACAGATACAACAATATTAATAATTGCCACAATAAGGTAACTGAGTCTTCACATGGTCAATATGATCACTCGCAGCCCCCATAGATGATAGAATTGTAGTATCGCTCACAGGAGAACAGTGGTCTCCAAAAACGCCTCCACCAGCAACAGCAGCAAAACACATTGCAACAAGTGTTGTCACTTCATTACCAGATGCGTTAAATGCCAAAGGCAATGCTATCGGCATACAGATAGAAAAAGTTCCCCAAGAGCTTCCCGTTGCAAATGCCATGATAGCCGAAACAACAAAGATTACTGCCGGTAGTAATGCAGGTGTCAGGAAGGATTCTGTAATATTAATAATAAAATTAGCTGTTCCCATCTCTTTACTGAGACTATTTAGCGGATATGCTAATGCAAGCAAAATGATTGCCGGCATTGCTCCTTTAACTCCCGCCATGAATGTATCTGACAATTCTTGTAATGGCATTCCTTGAAACAACAAAGAAATGGACATAAAAACGACAATGAGCACAAGTGCTGCCATAACTTTGGTGCTTCCAGTCATAATAAATGTGCCAAAAGAAACCGCTAACAACATAATAATTGGAAGCATAAAATTCAGAAAAACTTTTGGTTTTACATTTTCACTCTGCTTCATTTCAGTCAGTTCAACACTCATTAGCGGTACTGCGCCATCTCTAATTAATTTTCCTTCGCTTTGCGCTCTCATTTCTGCCTTTTTCATTGGGCCATATTCAGGCACAATTCCATAACATATGAGTGCTACAAATACAACTGAAAAAATCGCATAAAAATTATATGGCATCGCTTTCACAAACAACTTAAACGCATCTGTTTGCGTTGCAATTGCTCCCACTGCAACTGCTAAGCCACAGAGATATGCCGACCAACTTGTTACTGGAAGAAATACAGCCACCGGAGCCGATGTAGAATCACAAATGTAAGCTAACTTTTCACGCGAAATTTTAGCTTTATCACTTAAGCGGCGCATAACTCCACCAACAAACAGAGGACTAAAAGAATCAGAAAAGAAAATCAAACACCCCAACAACCAAGTAACTATCTGTATTGCTTTTCTGCTAAGGTTTTTCTTCTCTACAATTTTTGCAAATCCCTCTATTGCTCCACTCTTTTGAAAATAGGCTGCCATTATGCCTGCCATCATATTGATGACAACCACCCAGATAAAGTCCTCATTTCCAAGTGATGCTTTTAAGAGATCTGTAAATCCAAATATTCCCTTTCCGGCAAAGACACATCCCACAATGCATGCTGTTGCCAATGATACAATTGTATTTCTTGTAGTAAATGCCAGTATAACTGCAAGTGCGACTGGCACAATAGATATCCATCCCATTGTTTCCAACATACCAAGCCTCCTGGGTGTTGGCGAAGAGCGAACAAAAGCACAAACAGATTTTTGTTCCATATTATTTAGAACCGAAGTGTTGGACGAATTCACAGTTGGAAGTTTGAGATTAATTTCAACGGGGCGCATAATATGTAGATGCACCGCATAGCGGCATATTCTCCGAACAAGAGTCAAGCACTCCTTGCTCATTGCGTTGCCCAGAGTCTTGTGGTTTTGGTCTGCAGGAGCAATAATTTCCAGAAGGCTGCTTTCTAGAATGCTTTCATTCAAAGCTTGAACACGATATGGACCAAGCACAGGCAAAATGTAGTGTTGGAGTGTGTAGTGATAGTGTGCTGCTGTAGAAGATTTGACACCTAAAAAAATGGAGCTTTCCCAGGTTAGAGAAAGCTCTAAAAAAGTTGGATTATCTACATTTAGTGCAAATTGTTGTACCTCCATCTTTTTGATGGTGAGTTTTTCCTTTACTTCAGTGTAAGAATGCCCATAAATGTATCCCCAGATTGCGGTCCTGTCAGATTTTCGCCCTTTAATAAAGCGACCCTCCCAACGACCATCTTTCCTCTTTCTGATGTTTTCTCCGTGCTTTGACATAATGCTCCTCCTTGTTCGATTTGTAATGATGTAACATTACTTTTATATGTTTCAGCTATTCTATAGGAAAAAGTGTGCCCAATATGGTGAAAGTGACAAAAATGTGTTCGGGTACGGTTTGATATAACTCGTTCTGTTGAAATGTGTCGCATTGTGTGGTATTATATCTATACATATTATATATGGGCTTCTGTGGAAATGGGTATCATCCATTCTCAAAATGGATGATACTTTTTAGAGGCTTGAATTGTCCTTCAAGTATCTCATTTGTTGAAGTATCAGAAAGAGGAATTGTGAAGGTATCAGCGCGCTCACATACTATGATGCGCCCTGGAAAACGAGCAAAAAGTACTTGAAGAACAATTTGAGCCCACGGGTCAGTTGCTGTTGAGCAACGAGCCGTGGGCTTGTTTCCGTTCATGTAAATGTCTACTCCAAAGAATCAGTCGAGTTCTGATGGTTGTATGGATGGTGGGAGATACATAGCGAAAATGGATAAATGTCTCATACAAAAATAACGATATTGCGGCGAATAAAAGCTAAGTGCTGATGTATTGAGTAAAGGTGCGAAGATGTTGACTTGAGGGTAATGAGTTGAAAATGAACATCACACTACAAAGCAACACTTAGAAAAAAACATGATAACCACACTTCGGAACACGACATTACAAAACGACACTTCGATGATTGTAAAAGCAAGACAGGTGTACTCGATAAACCGGAGAGAAGTAGAAATATGATTGCTGCGCCGAAAGGGTATGACAGTAAGGAAAAAGACTTGGGCGTGTGAGCGGCAAGAGGAAAAAGAAATACCATCTATATGGATGTGTACATAGAATATTAGAGGATATGCCCGATGAGGGCCGGAGGAGTAAATAACATGAAGAATTATAAAATCGCCGTTGCGGGAACTGGTTATGTGGGGCTTTCCATTGCGACGCTGCTTTCCCAGCATCATCATGTGACCGCTGTGGATATTATCCCGGAGAAGGTCGAGATGATCAATAACCGGAAGTCTCCGATTCAGGATGACTATATTGAAAAATATCTGGCAGAGAAGGATCTGGATCTGACTGCAACCCTCGATGCAAAGGCTGCATACTCCGATGCGGACTTTGTTGTAATCGCCGCACCTACCAACTACGATAGCCACACTCAACATTTTGACACATCTGCTGTCGAAGCTGTGATCAAGCTGGTCATGGAATATAATCCGAACGCCATCATGGTCATTAAGTCCACCATCCCTGTGGGCTACACCGCATCTGTGCGTGAGAAGTTTGGCAGTAAGAACATCATCTTCAGCCCGGAATTTTTAAGAGAGAGCAAGGCTCTTTATGATAACCTGTATCCTTCCCGTATCATCGTTGGTACCGATTTAGGTGATGAGAGATTAGTAGAGGCAGCACATGAGTTTGCTGGCTTGCTGCAGGAAGGCGCTATCAAAGAGAACATTGACACGCTGTTCATGGGCTTCACTGAGGCAGAAGCAGTTAAACTGTTCGCCAATACTTATCTGGCATTGCGTGTTGCTTACTTCAATGAGCTGGATACCTACGCAGAAAGCAAGGGGCTGAACACCCAGCAGATCATTGATGGTGTCTGCCTTGATCCGCGTATCGGTAGCCATTACAACAATCCGTCCTTCGGCTACGGCGGCTACTGCCTGCCGAAAGACACCAAGCAGCTGCTGGCTAACTATGCCGATGTGCCGGAGAACCTGATTGAGGCTATTGTTGAGAGTAATAGAACCCGTAAAGACTTTATTGCTGATCGTGTTCTGAAGCTGGCTGGCTACTACTGGTTTGCAATATGTGAGGATCAAAACTATCTAACGCTATCTGGTGGCTTTAACTCTTCTATATGGCAGTTTAGAGATAAAGCTGGTTTAATTATTAATACTGAAACGATAGATAAACGATACAATGAGTTGGAATCTCACTATACAGGAAATACAATTTGGTCAACAGTTTCAATCCCTAAGGGCGCAGTAGAAGCAAGAGTTACTTATTGGACTGGAGAAAAAACTTCTGTATATAATAATCCTGTTTGCATCAATTACGGTTCATATCCTGATTATAGTGTACATGAATATAAGGAATTTGATATTCCGAATTTAACAGTCGGAGAAAAATTAGAATATCGCGCTGATAGTTCTACATGGGTAAAAGTCACAAAAGATGGCGAAAGGGTAGAAAAGTTAGCCAAGCGTTGTTTATGGGAGTTGTAAATCTATCATGGGGGACATGTTATGCTGTAAAGGATAGCAATAATGAAGCGGTTAATACGATTGAATTGGAGGACAATGCATCGTCACAGAAAATCAATGTTGGCGATTCTGTTACAGTGTTTGATGTTCCACAGGGAGAGAGCTATTATACCGTGCTAATACAATATCAAAATAATGCTGACTGGAATAGGGTGATAACAGGAAGAACTAGGTTGGAAAATGGAAATATTCAACTCGAATTTTCCGGAGAACCGATTCAAATTTCAAAGGATAGCACAATGATTATGAATCTTCCTCACCGAACGGGAAAGACAAATAGCATGGAGTATCCGACGGGCCAAACAAATGGGTCACAGTCAGGAACGGTAGCTTTTAGGTATCGATATATTGAGAACCTTTGGGGTTCTCTTTGTGTTATGCTGGATGGAGTGACGGTCAATGATGGGATTATAGACATTAAAGAAGATGAAGGCCTGACCACGCTTAGATATGAATTGGCAGAACAAAAAGGTACGACATCTGAGGGAGTTTCACCTGCAGAGGCGTCGATTCACACGATGGGGTTCGACGAAAATAATCCTCTTTATATGCTGCCAATCGAAGTAGGCAATGGTGCATCTTCGGTAACAGGTTATTGCGATGCGCTTTTTTATCAAAAAAATGAGAGAAATTTGATTTTGACTTACGGTTTGACATGGGACTTAAGACAATATGCTGGATTATTTGGGTATAGAGCAAATATTTCGGCAGAAGAAGCAAAAGTTGAATCTGGAAGCAGACTTGTATATAGGTGAGGAGGTACAAATATATGGCAATTCCTTGGGGGAAAAAGTTGTTTTTGACCCTTAAAATGATGATAGAAGGCGATGGATACAAAAGGGCAGAATATTTGAAAAAGCAGAATATGTTTGCACAGTTTGGTGAAAAAATATATTGGTATCCAAGAAACCTTCCATCAGATCCAGAAATGATTTATCTTCATAATAATATAAAAATAGCGACAGGGGTCTATTTTTGTACACATGATATTATGGAACTGATGTTTAATGATAATCCAATCTGTGTTGATAAATTAAAGAAAGAAACACTGAAGGATAGATTTGAACGGCATAAAGATAAAATCGAAATCTATGATAATGTGTTTTTGGGAGCAAATGCAATGCTGATGGGTGGCATTAAAGTTGGACCAAACGCAATTGTTGCAGCTAATTCGGTTGTCACAAAAGATGTCCCTGAAAATTCGGTTGTTGCGGGAAATCCAGCAAAAATCATAGGAACATACTCTGATGTTTTAGAAAAGAGAATTCAGGAAAAGTGATACTTTTTCGTATGCAACGGATGTGAATCCGGAGTGTAACAATGAAATGGAATATCCGCGTATAAATGTTATGGACTTTGTGTTGAATAAAGAATTTTTGAGAAGGGCAAGCGAACTGCTGAAAAAGCACCAGTGGGAAATGATTTGTCGCCACTATATTGAGGGAATGACACACCGGGAAATTGCTGCTGAGATGGGAGTATCTCATCAATATGTGACAAAGGGAATCAAAAAGGGGCTTCACCGCATCCGTTGCACTTATACATAATATAGAAAAATTGCCGTGGGGACTTAAAAATCCCTGCGGCAAATTTTTTTTGTGAAAATTTGAAAAAGTGGTTGCCAAACACCCCTTTCAGAATGCTATAGGTGTAAGGGTTATACAACTAGCCCTCACAAAAGTTCTTTGAAAATTGAATAAGCCATCCCAGAGAGATACTTCTGGTACTGAATGTGCATCCTGCGCGTCTTACCAGAAAAAACGCCGCTGAAATATGGGGCAGGAACGGGCCGGGGCAGAATGGCAAAGCTCAAATAACAGCAGATACACTGCGGTGGAGCAAGGAAACGTGTTCCACCGTAAGCAACAAGTCGTTTGCTCATGACAAATGCACTTCCTTTGATTGATTTTCGTGGTTTAAGTATAGCACGTTGAATAGGGAGCATCAAGTAAGGCTGAGTGGACGAATGTGCTAATATTGCAAATGAAATAAGCACAAAAGAAAGTTTGCGTTGACTTTTGTGCTTATTTGGAATACAATATAAGCACGAAGGTGAGGTGACGCTTATGATGAACATGAACAATTTGGCTCAAACACATGAGATTTTAACACCGCAGCTTGCAACAAAAGTAGGTTTAACGAAATTTGAGTTTTATAAATATGTAAAGGCCAATGAATACGAGCAAGTCGGACATGGCGTATACGCAGCAAAAGATACTTGGATTGACGAATTAGAAATGCTGCACCGCCGCTGCCCGATGGGAGTGTTTTCTCATGATGAAGCGTTCTATTATTATGGGCTGACAGATCGGGAACCGCTTGTTCATACACTCACGATTTATAGTGGATATAATGTTCACCGCTTGAAAGAGGATGGCTATAAGGTTTATACAGTAAAAAAGGAACTTCTTGACGTTGGCAAGCAAATCGTAAAAAGCAATCAGGGAAATGAAATTCCTATGTACGATTTGGAACGGACAATTTGCGACTTGGTGCGGAGTAGAAGTTCTATAGAAGTACAGGATTTCAATGCAGTATTAAAAGCGTATGTCGGGAGAAAAGATAAGGACCTTAATAGACTGATGAAGTATGCAAAGCTATTTCGAGTGGATAAGATCATCCGAAATTATATGGAGGTACTACTGTAAATGGGATTTACACCTGAACAGATAAAAGGGCGTATCAAGAGCGTTGCAAAACAGAACAATGCAGACGCAAGGACACTCATGCGAATCTATATGATGGAGCGTTTTCTGGAAAGACTGGCACAATCAGAATATCGGGATAACTTCATTATCAAAGGCGGAATACTAGTTACGGCAATGATTGGTGTTGCGCACCGTTCTACGATGGACATAGACACCAGCATGAAGAATCTAAATCTGTCTGCGGAGGATGCCTTGCGAGTTGTCAATCAGGTCAAAGATATTGACCTTGACGATGGCGTTTCTTTTGATGTTAAAGACGTTTCCAATATCATGGATGAAATGGAGTATCCGGGAATCCGCGTTACCATGAACGCCAATGTGGGAAAATTGATTACGCCTTTGAAAATTGACATTTCGACGGGCGATGTGATTACCCCACGAGCAATCGAGTTCAATTATGATCTCTTGCTGGAAGATCGTTCTATCAGTCTATGGTCGTATAATTTGGAAACTATATTAGCCGAGAAGTTGCAGACGGTTTTAGCAAGGGGCATCTTAAACACTCGAATGAGAGATTTTTACGATATACGGATGCTGCTTGATACATACGAAGATAAAGTCAATAAGGCTGTTTTGAAAGATGCTTTTGCGGCAACTTGTAAAAAGAGAGGAACGGATCATCTGCAGGAGCAGGCCGAGGATATTATCAAAATTATTGATGCAGATGAACAGCTTCAAGTGCTGTGGAGAGCGTATCAGAAGAAATATTCGTATGCAGCAGAAATTGATTATGCCAGTGTGATAAGCGGCGTAAGAAAATTGATGGATTGGATTCGATGAGTAACTATTGAAAATAGAATAGTGAGTAAAGCCCTACAAGGCTCAGATCAGTTCAGAACTGACGGAAAGCCTTGTAGGGCTTATTTTTTTGCGATTTTTTCTAAAAAGTTTTCGCCCCTATCTTGACATCAGGGGGACTTGCTGCAGTCAGCTCCTCCGCATTTGCGGCACTTTATAGTGCATTTGGAAAATACGATGTGGTGCACATCCACGCCGAAGGACCGGCGTTCTTTGCATGGCTGCCGAAGATGTTTGGAAAAAGAGTTGTAGTTACCGTCCATGGCATTGATTGGCAGCGCGAGAAATGGCAATCAGGACTTGGCTCTAAGTTTATCCACCAAGGCGAAAAAAATGCTGCGAATGAGATGAAATCCGACCTTGCAAAGCAACAGCATGTGTGATATATTGTTTTAATAGATGCAATTCACTTATAAGGTTAATAAGATTAATCAATTGTAGAAAAGTTACTGGATAATTATCTACACATTCCTATGTGCCCTGTAGTGTGTCTGCTCTCTCAAGTAATTATAAAAAATTCAACTATGCTGCGTATAGTGCGTTCTATTATTTGTTTTTGTTTTGTAGCGCAGCGGAAAGGCATGGTCATAAACATGAAAGTTGTAATTCTGGCCGGTGGTCTTGGCACGCGAATTAGTGAGGAAAGCGTTTACAAGCCCAAACCGATGATTGAGATTGGAAGCATGCCGATTTTATGGCATATAATGAAGGAATATTCCTATTATGGCTTTCATGATTTCGTGATTTGTGCTGGCTACAAGCAGCATATGATAAAGGAATGGTTTGCAGACTACTTCCTGCATACCAGTGATATTACATTTGATTTCACCCATGGCAGAAACGAGATGATTGTTCACAACCATCACGCTGAGCCGTGGAAAGTGACGGTTGTGGATACCGGACTCAATACAATGACGGGCGGTCGCATCAAGCGTATCCAGCCGTACATTGGCAACGAAGCGTTCATGATGACCTATGGCGATGGCGTCTGCGATGTTGATATTTCTAAGTTGGTAGAATTCCATAAAGAAAATGGTAAAATTGCAACGCTGACTGCTGTTATGCAGGAGCAACAGAAAGGCGTGCTGGATATCGCAGAGGATAACAGCGTATGTTCCTTCCGTGAAAAGAAAGCAAGTGACGGATCTTTGATCAACGCTGGCTACATGGTGCTGGAACCGCAGATTTTTGATTATCTGGATGGAGATACCTGTGTGTTTGAGCAAATGCCTCTGCAGAAATTGGCAGAAGAAGGGCAATTGATGAGTTACACCCATAAGGGGTTCTGGCAGTGTATGGATACTGCTCGGGAAAAACAGCTTCTGGAAAAATTGCTGGCGACAGGCAACGCTCCCTGGAAAAAGTGGGAGGATTGATCATATGGTACATTACGATCCTAAATTTTACTGCGGTAAGCGTGTTTTTGTGACAGGGCATACCGGCTTCAAGGGAAGTTGGCTGTGTAAAATGCTACTTATGGCAGGAGCCGAGGTTACAGGCTATAGCCTGGAGCCGCCTACACAACCCAACCTCTTTTCCCTTGCAGGAATAGAAGATCAGATGCACAGCGTCATCGGGGATGTTCGCAATTTTGATAGTTTGAAAGCGGCCTTTGACGATGCACAGCCGGATATTGTGCTGCACTTGGCTGCGCAGCCTATTGTGCGTGACAGCTATAAAGATCCTCGTTATACTTATGAGACAAATGTGATGGGAACGGTCAATCTGTTGGAATGTGTTCGTCTGGCCCAGCAGCAGGGCAATGCCCCTCGCTCTGTGTTGAATGTTACAACAGATAAGGTGTATCATAATAACGAATGGGCTTGGGGTTATCGAGAAAACGAGTCCCTGGACGGCTTTGACCCCTACTCCAATAGCAAAAGTTGCTCAGAGTTGGCAACACATTCTTATATCAACAGTTTCTTTGCCGACAAGGTTGTAGCTATTTCTACAGCGCGCGCGGGCAATGTCATCGGCGGCGGCGACTTTGCCAATGACCGCATCATCCCCGACTGTGTGCGCGCCATGGCTGCGGGCCGTAAGATCGGCGTGCGCAACCCCTACTCGACCCGCCCGTACCAGCATGTGCTGGAGCCGCTGGCGGCCTACCTGCTGATCGCCCAGCGCCAGTATGAGGACAGCCGCTTTGCGGGCTACTATAATGTAGGCCCCGATGACTGCGACTGCGTCACCACCGGCACGCTGGTGGATCTGTTCTGCCGGGCCTGGGGCGGAGACGCCGCCTGGGAGAATCAGGCCGAGGCCAATGCCCCGCACGAGGCCAACTTCCTGAAACTGGACTGCAGCAAGCTGAAAACGACTTTCGGCTGGACGCCGCGCTGGCACATGGCCGAGTGCATGGAAAAGACCGTCGCCTTCAGCAAGATCTGGCTTGCCAACGGCGACGTCCCGGCGGAGATGGAAAAGGAAATCAACAGCTTCTTAAAGGGGCAGAAATGACAAAGGAACAGAGGAGCATAGCAAGCGCTTATGTCATTTCGGCTTTGGTAGGCGGAGTCTATCTGATTTCCTGGCTGACGCATGTATGGGGCGGCCAGCTGTGGCCCATCAACAGCAACATGGTCAACTATGCCGTGGTTTTGGTGCTGTTCGGCATTGCGCTTTTGCTGTTTGGCAATCTTTTCGCGCGTACTCTGCCGCAGGAGAGGGGCTTTGTGCAAGCCTGTGATGCGCGCCTGAAGGAACGCAGCGCCGCGGCAGTCATGATCGTCACAGCACTGGTGACAGCCGTCTACCTTATATATTATGCCTGTATCGGTGTTAATAAGGAATTTGCCGGTCCTACCTGCGCAGAGTCCTCACTGACGGCGCCACAGCTTATTCCGGTGTATTACCTGCTTACGGTGCTCTTTTTTGTGGCGACAATCTATCTGCTGCTGACGGGCAGGGACTGCCCACAGTGGATGACCTGGGGCGGCTACGGCCTTTCGGCAGTGATGTACTTCCTGGGCGTATGGATCGTCAATACGTTTGAGGGAGACCCATACCACGGCGAGGCCTATCTGGAAAGCATCTATAATGTGGCGGATGGTGTTCCGTATGAGGAGCTGACAACCGGCATCTACGGCCACTATGGCCTGTTTTTCTTGCTGCCGATGAAGATCTTCGGTGCAAAGGCTGTTGTTATTCAATTCCTGATCGCACTGGTTGGCGTTGTGACGGATCTGGCCATGCTGTACTGCATCCATCACCTGATAAAAAAGAACTGGGTACGCCTGTTGATGGCACTGGTTGTGCCGGTCATTCCGTTTGCATACAGACGGACGAATTACTGGCAGCTGCAGCCTCACCGTTTGGTATTCCCGATGCTGTTGGCAGCCTATATGCTGTTCTGTTTGCGGAAAAAGCAGTCGAAAAAAACGGCTCGGTTCTGGGGCGGTTGGCTTCTGTGCATGCTGGCAGTGCTGTGGAGCACCGAGAGCGGTCTGTTCTGTATCATCGGCTGGTGCGCGGGCTGCATCGTCCGCTGGTGGCAACAGGAGCCATGGTACGCCCGCGGCCAGTGGGAACGCTATGGTGCGCTGCTGCTGGGCGCTGTGTTGGCAGTGCTGGGGGCCATTGGCCTGACAAATTTGTATAACCTGGCCTGCGGCGGAGCACCGATCTTCAAGGTGTTTTTCTACCCGCTGTACAGCAGCAATTATATGGATGGCTCCATCGGCTACCCGCTCGAGCTGGGCGTGCGCCCATGGGTGTTTGTGCTGCTGATTATGCTGGCCGTGCTGGCATGGTCGCTGTTTCAGACAACCGCTATCGGAAGAATAGCCAAAACGGAGAACATTGCCCCATTTACGGCCTGCCTGTCGGTACTGGGGCTGGTATCGTTCAGTTACTATGCAAACCGCTCCGCCTGGATGAATCTGGAGATCTGCCTGCCGGAGGCACTGCTTTGTCTGTGCTTCCCGTTGCAGGCGCTGACGGACGGGGAGGGGCTACGCAAGAAGCTGGGCGGCCTGTACTGCACGGCGGCACAGTCTGTGGGACTGGCTGTACTGCTGGTGCTCTGCGTGCTTACGGCACAGCTGCCCGGCGGCGTGATGAATACAGTGATTCTGCAGGAGCGCGGTGCGTTCAGCACCCGCGGCATCTATGCGGAGGTGGAGAATTTCTCTGCCAATATACCGGACAACACCTTTGCGGTTGGCCGCGATGTGGGAATCATCTACCATGCAGCAGGCTGGGACAACTACGGACATTATGTGGATGCTGCGGATTACGGCGTGGCAGATACCGAAAAATTACTCCCTCATATTCTGGCAGAGTTGAAGGCCCAGCCGAGCTTTGTCGTGGATGACATACTGAGGATCTATCTGGGGCAGAATGGCTACACGCCCGACATGCTCGGATACCAGCTGCAGACGACCTTCACATCGGCTGGCGGTGTGAAACCAACGACCTATTACTATTATGAAAAACAATAAAAGGAGAGAAAAACCTATGGCATGGAAGAATGAGGCAGAAGCCCGCGAGCAGATCAAGGCAATGGTCGCCGAGTACTATCACGACTTCAAGGAGAAAAAGACCTCCTATCAGGAGGGCGACCGCATCACCTACGCTGCCCGCGTCTTTGATGAGAAGGAAATGTGCGCCCTGACCGACGCCACACTGGACTTCTGGCTGACGACGGGCCGCTTTGCCGATCGGTTCGAAAAGGAATTTGCCAAGTGGATTGGCGTTAAGTTCGCCCATCTGGTCAACAGCGGTTCCTCCGCCAATCTGATCGCCTTCATGGCGCTGACCGCCCCCGAGCTGGGTGACCGCCAGATCAGGAAGGGCGACGAGATCATCACCGTGGCCTGCGGCTTCCCCACCACCGTGACCCCGGCCATCCAGTACGGCGCGGTGCCCGTGTTTGTGGATGTGACCGTGCCCCAGTACAACATCGACGTCACCAAGCTCGAGGCCGCCCTCTCCCCCAAGACGAAGGCTGTCATGATCGCCCACACGCTGGGCAACCCGTTTGACCTGTCCGCTGTCAAGGCGTTCTGTGACGCCCACAACCTGTGGCTGGTCGAGGACAACTGCGACGCGCTGGGCACCCAGTACACCATCAATGGCGAGACCCGCTTTACCGGTACATGGGGCGACATCGGCACATCCAGTTTCTACCCGCCGCACCATATGACAATGGGCGAGGGCGGCTGCGTTTACACCAACAACCCGCTGCTGAACCGCCTGATCCTCTCCTTCCGCGACTGGGGCCGCGACTGCATCTGCCCCTCCGGCCAGGATAACTTCTGCGGCCACCGCTTTGACGGCCAGTTCGGCGAGTTGCCTAAGGGCTACGACCACAAGTACGTCTACAGCCACTTTGGCTATAACCTCAAGGTCACCGACATGCAGGCCGCTATCGGCTGTGAGCAGCTGAAGAAGTTCCCCACCTTTATCGAGCGTCGCCGTCATAACTGGGATCGCCTGCGTGCGGCACTGGAGCCTGCTGCAGATAAGCTGATCCTGCCGGAGCCCGCTGCCAACAGCCGCCCGTCTTGGTTCGGCTTCCTGATCTCCGTTAAGCCGGAGAGCGGCCTGGACCGCAACGCCGTGACCCGCTATGTGGAGAGCCACAATGTGCAGACCCGTCTGCTGTTCAGCGGCAACCTCATCAAGCACCCTTGCTTTGACCAGATGCGTGGCACGGACGCATACCGCGTGGCGGGTGAGCTGACCAATACTGATTTTATTATGAACAACACCTTCTGGGTTGGCGTTTACCCCGGTATGACCGATGAAATGATTGACTATATGGCAAAAACAATTATTGAGGCAGTTAATCAGTAAAAACACATCGAAGAGGAATCATACATGAAACAGCAAAAAGCAAGACCGACTTTCTGCAAAAATTTGCAAAAAGCAAGCAAACCAACGCCCATGCAGGTATACTGCGCGGCAACGATTCTTTGCTTAGCGGCCTTGCTTTTTGCTGTTTTGGTAAGTCATGGTGATATTGTAAACCAGTACTTCTTCTATGATACGCTCGACACGGGCATGGATTTCTTTCACAGTATTGAATATGTGAAAGGCCGTATGCCGTATGGGCAGTTCAGTACACTGTATCCGCCGCTTGCAAATCTGTTCTTTTACGGATTGTATCAGCTGGTGCCAAAATCCCTTTCTGAAGAATGGCAGCAATCGTTTTTGGATTCTATCAGCCAGCGCGGCAGCCAGCAGGATTTGCTGCTGCATCAGGGAACGATGATGCTTTTCATCCTTTTTGTGGTGCTGGCCGTGCTGGGGATTGCCGCTATGACAGAGCGCTTGACCCGGAACTGCGGCGGCGAGCGTAAATTGCTGTCCCTTTGCGCTGTGTTCAGCTACGGTGTGTTGTATGGGCTGGAGCGCGGCAACCTTCTGCTGCTTTGCTGGCCGTTGATGGCGTTCTTTATTGTAAACCGCAAATCCAAAAATCCTGTTATACGGGAACTGTCCTACATAGCGCTTGCCATTGCGGCCGGGTTCAAGCTGTATCCGGCGTTTCTGGGCATATTGCTTTTGCGCGATAAAAACTATATGGCGGCCGTTCGCACGGTAATATACGGGATTGTCTGCCTTTGCTTCCCGCTGTTTTTCTTCAACGAGGGTATGTTTGGTCTGACGCTTTGGTTCCGGGTGCTGTTTGAATTCACCGGTGACAGTGGACACCCGTGGATAGGCAATGGCTTTGCCAACATTGTGGCGGAATTTGCACATGGAATCGATATGCTGCTGGGCACAAGTCTGGCAGATGGCAGCTATGCTTTGCTGGGAATTCTGCTGGCGGCGGTGCTGCTGGTATGTGCATTGCGTATGGACCGTGAGTGGAAGCGCGTTCTGGCGATTGTGCTGGCCATGGTGATGTTCCAATCCCAGTATGATTATGTGTGGTGCTTGTTTTTACTGCCGCTGTGTGTCTTTTTTGCACAGGAGAACGAACTGAATAAGGAAAATATCGTTCCCTATTTGCTGATGGTCTTGCTGGTTATACCACTGCCGCTTTTCCGTGCGGATGAATTGACGCCGACATTTACCATACACAACACTTTGGGGCATATTATGTTGATTATGCTCCTTGTATGGTGCATAGCTGAAACAGCCCGTAGAGGAAAGAAAAGTCCTGCTCCGAAAGCAGTTGGAAACAATCGCAGACAGCTATGCGCAACGGCTATATTGGCGGTTTGTATGCTAGCTTGTGGATTTGGTGGTCAAGCACTTTGGGAAAATACGCATAACTGGGGCTTTGACTACAGCTATAATGGACGGATTGGAGACGAAGGCGTCCTGATGCAAGACATACAGGACAGCAGCGGCAATACCGTAACGGTTCAGTGGAGCGGGCGCGGGGCTTATGTCATAATTTATAATCATGCACCGTTTGCACAGGAGATGACAATCGAGTTTGAAACGGGATACGGAATGGATTTGCAGCAAGCACATACCATGACATTCACGGTGGAAGAAAATACGCAAGAGAGTATGCTGCGTGAGGAAAAACCAGAACCGAAAAGCGTAAAAATTGAACGCGAAGGACAGAAAGTGACCTATACCGTAAGCGTGGACCCCGGACAAACCAAGGTTGAGCTGAGCTATGACGGCCCCACGGCTGTCTACGATGAGAACACGCGCAAAAACGGGACATTTTCCGTTAAAAATCTGACAGTCACGAGTGCGGGTAAACCAGAAGAGACAGCGTAAGGAAAGGAAAAATATATGCAGAAACTGCTTGCCTTGCTGGGCGCAAAAAATAAAGAGGAATTTGTGGAGCTGTTCAAGCAGTTTATCAAGTTCGGCTTGGTGGGCGTAAGCAACACGGCTGTGTCCATGGCGGTCTACTATATCTTCCTGTGGATCAGCCCGGACCTGTATATGGTCGGCAGCATCCTGGGCACGATTCTGAGCATTGCCAATGCATTTTTCTGGAATGATAAATTTGTCTTTACCGGCAACGCCAATGACTGGCGCAGCAAGCTCAAGCGGCTGGGCAAGACCTATGTCAGCTACGGCGGCACGTCGATTTTGTCCAACGTGCTGCTCTGGATTGAAGTTGCATTCTTCAGCGTCAGCAAGTCCATTGCGCCCATCGTTAATCTGTTAGTGACGATCCCGCTAAACTTTGTTATCAACAAGTTGTGGACGTTTAGAAATGAGAAATAATCAATGAATAGAAAAATAAAGACATGGGCGTATGCAATTCTTTTGTTAAATATAATTGTTGCGGGAATCGGTATTGCAAAGCTTTTATTTGATGTTTTTACCGGCAACGGAAATACACAAGACGGATTACTTTTCCAGAACCTGCGTCTAACAGCGTACAGCACGGATTCATTCATGGACTTCTTTAATAGCATTCAGTATGGAAGGAAGCCCTATACAGCAGGAGTGATTTATCCGCCACTGATAAATTTGATTTATGCTATATTCGGGATGGGGATTCCGGACAGCGTTAAAGCACAGGGTACACTTGCATACAGGACATCGCTACAAGGCATTGTGGCATTAGTGTTGTTTTATGTAATGGCTGTATTGCTGTATATCATTGCGTGGAAAGATGATTCTCGCTTCACTAATAAAGAAAAGCTTTTTTTGACAACAGCCACATTTTTTACGCTCCCGTTCATTTACGCTGTGGAGAGAGGAAATAGCTTACTTTGGTGTGTTCCGCTTACAATGCTATTTGTAAATAACTATAATAAGAAAGAAAAAAGCAAACGTGTACTGGCAATTGTAGCGTTAGCACTTGCAGCCTCAATGAAAATGTACCCGGCGTTTTTTGGAATTTTGCTTGTGCGTGAAAAGAAATGGAAAGAAGCACTAACGGCAGTGGTTGTTGGGGCGATTACAATGTTTGCACCTTTTCTTTTAATGGAAAAGGGAAATCGTAGTCCGCTACTATGGCTTAGTAACATTGCAAAAACAAGCGAAATGTTTCAAAGCACTGGCTATGGGTATAAAGTAAACTTGTCTAACACAATAGGGTTTATTGAGAGTCAATTTGGCATACATATTACGGGAACAAATTTTTTGATAATAGCGGTTTTACTTATCAACAGCCTTTTGGTGCTAATCAAGAAAAATATGCATCAGTGGAAGTGCATAGCGTTGCTGGCTCTTATCACAATCTTAGTGCCTGGATTTAGCTATACATACACAATAATGTTTATGCTGATTCCCTTCTTTTGCTTTTTAGGAAGTGAGCACGATCAAAAATGGGACTGTTATTATCTGATTCTTTTTATGCTGATGTTTGTATTGCTACCGATAAAAAATCAGTTTGGCGGTTTGGAAACAATCAATATGGATACCGTTTATCCGTTAGGATGGACGACAATTGTTGAAAGCGTTGCGTTACTCTTGATGGAAGTATCGATAGTTATCGAAGAATTGCCTTTAAAAAATAGGGAGAAATAAAGATGAAACAGCGTTTAGCGGATTATGTTGCCGACTTTCTGGTAGCACATGGCGTAACGGACATTTTCTCAGTGGTTGGTGGCGGCGCTATGCACCTGAACGATGCGCTGGGCCATAACCCCCGGCTGCATGTGACCTACAACCACCATGAGCAGGCCTGCGCCATTGCGGCGGAAGCCTACGCCCGGCTGGAAAATAAGATTGCGGCGGTCTGCGTGACCACTGGCCCCGGCGGCACCAACGCGCTGACCGGTGTCGTGGGCGGCTGGCTGGACTCCATCCCCATGTTCATCGTCTCCGGCCAGGTGCGCTATGACACCACGGCCCGGTACGCCTTGCAGTACACCGGTACGCCGCTGCGCGCCATGGGCGACCAAGAGTACGACATCACCAAGTCCGTCCAGTACATGACGAAGTTCGCTGCCATGCTGGAGGGCCCCAAGGACATTCGCTACCTGCTGGAAAAGGCGTGGCATCTGGCTACAACGGGCCGCCCCGGCCCGGTCTGGCTGGACATCCCGGTCAACTTCCAGGGCGGCTACATCGAGACTGACGAGCTGCGCGGCTACGACCCCGCCGAGGATGACGCCCAGCTGCCCCCGCCGGTGGACGACACCACGATCCGGACGATTCTGGAAAAAATCAAGAACGCCAAACGACCCGTGTTCCACGCGGGCTATGGCATCCGCCTGTCCGGCGGGTATGCGGCGTTCCGCTCCGTGGCAGAAAAGCTCAACATCCCAATCGTCACCTACTGGAACGCCGTGGACCTCATCGAGGATGACAATCCGCTGTACTGCGGGCGCGCCGGCAACATGGGTGACCGCCCGGGCAACTGGGCTATCCAGAATGCCGATTTGATTCTGGCAGTAGGTACACGCATTTCCATTCGACAAGTTGGCTACAACTGGAAAACCTGGGCCCGCGCGGCAGAGGTCATCATGGTGGACATTGACCAGGCCGAGCTGAAAAAGCCGACCCTGCACGTTGAAATGCCGGTCCGGGCCGACGCGAAGGACTTTTTGACCAAGCTGGATAAGGCCGCCACGGCCCCCGTGAACGCGGGCGGCGAGTGGCTGGCCACCTGCCAGTGCTGGAAACGCGACTACCCCGCCGTGCTGCCCCGCCAGTGGGAGGAAAACGGAGAGACCGCCAACGTCTACGCCTTTGTGCGCTATTTAAGCAGCCGCCTGCCGGAGAACAGCCTGACCGCGGTCTCCAACGGTGCGTGCTGTGTTGTCGGCAATCAAGCGTATGTCATCCAGAAGGGCAGCCGGATGGCGAACAACAGCGCCATTGCCAGCATGGGCTACGGCCTGCCCGCAGCCATCGGCACCTGCATTGGCGGCGGACGCCGCCAGACGATCTGCCTCGAGGGCGACGGCTCCATCATGATGAACCTGCAGGAACTGCAGACCATTCTAACGAACAAGCTGCCGATCAAAATCTTCCTCATCAACAACAACGGTTACCACTCCATCCGCCTGACGCAGAACAACCTTTTCAAGGAGCACTGCAAGGTCGGCATCGGCCCCGAGAGCGGCGATTTGTCCTTCCCGGAGTTTGAAAAGCTGGCCAAGGCGTTCGGCTACCCCTACTACAGCGCCCACAGCAACGCTGAAATGAAAAACGTTGTTGATGAAGTTCTGGAACTGGATGGTCCGGTCTTCTGTGAGATTTTTACAGATACCAAACAGGTCTGGGAACCCAAGAGCAGCACCAAGCGTCTGCCCGACGGCACGCTGGTCAGCCCCCCGTTGGAGGACCTGGCCCCCTTCCTGCCGCGTGAGGAGCTGGAAAAGCAGATGTTCATCCCGCTGATGCCGGAAGTGTAAGGGAGTGCGTGATTCAAAAATGGCAAGCATTCAAAGACAAATCCGAACCGCCATCATCACCGGCCCTACGGGGGCAATCGGGATGGCGCTGTGTGCAAAGCTGCTGGCGGAGGGCGTGACGGTCTACGCGGTTACCCACCCGGGTAGCGTGCGGGCGGCGCTGCTGCCGCAGGACGCGCGGCTGCATGTGGTGCCCTGCGATGCGGCGGAGTTGGCCGCGCTGCCGGAGCTGATCCCGGAAAAGGCCGATGCGTTCTTCCACTTTGCGTGGGCGCATACGATCGGCCCGGGCCGCAACGACATGCCGGCGCAGATCGAGAACATCCGCTACACCATTGCGGCCTGCCGCGCCGCGGCGCAGCTGGGCTGCCAGGTCTTTATCGGGGCCGGCAGTCAGGCCGAGTATGGCCGCGTGGAGGGCGTACTGACCGCGCAGACCCCCTGCTTCCCGGAGAACGGCTACGGCATGGCCAAGCTGTGCGCCGGCCAGATGAGCCGCGTCGAGTGCCAAGCGCTGGGCGTAGCCCACATCTGGACGCGCATTTTGAGCGTCTACGGCCCGCATGACGGTCCGGCCACGATGATCAGCGGAACCATCCGTAAACTGCTGCACGGCGAGAAGCCCGCTCTGACCTCGGGTATCCAGCAGTGGGATTATCTGTACGCCGCCGATGCGGCAGCTGCGTTCTACGCGCTGGCTGTCAGCGGACAGGACGGCAGTGTCTACCCGCTGGGAAGCGGCACGGCCCGCCCGCTGAAGGACTACATCGAGGCGCTGCGCGATGCCATCGACCCGGCGCTGCCGCTGGGTTTGGGGGAGGTCCCTTACGGCCCGCTGCAGGTCATGCACCTGCAGGCGGACACATCGGCCTTACAGGCGGACACTGGCTGGAGGCCCGCGACCCCGTTCGAAGAAGGAATCCGCGAAACCATTGAGTGGGTAAGGAAAGAGACAAAATGAGTGAGAAAAAGACAATTTCGGTAATGATCCCCTGCTACAACGAGGAGCAGAACGCCCGCCCCATCTATGAGGCTGTGCGCGATGAGTTGGTCAAGAGCTGTCCGAACTATGACTATGAAATCCTGTTTATCGACAACAAGAGCGAAGATGGCACACGCGCCATTATCCGGCAGATCTGCGCCGAGGACAAGCACGTCAAGGCCATCTTCAACGTCAAGAACTTCGGCCAGTTCAACAGCCCGTACTACGGCATGATCCACACCTCCGGTGACTGCACGATTACGATGTGCGCAGATTTTCAGGATCCTGTGGAGATGATTCCCAAATTTGTAGCCGAATGGGAAAAAGGTTATAAAATTGTAATTGGTCGTAAGACTCAGAGCAAGGAAAACGGCTTTATGTATTGGCTGCGTGGTTGCTATTACAAGACGATCAAGAAAATGAGCAGTTGTGAACAGATTGAACAGTTTACCGGATTCGGTTTGTACGATAAAAGCTTTATTCAAACATTGCGAGAACTGAAGGATCCGACACCCTTCATCCGCGGCATCGTGGCCGAGTTGGGCCCCGAGCGTAAGGAAATCGAGTACACCCAGCCACAGCGCCGTGCAGGCAAAACCCATAACAACTGGTATAGCTTATATGATGCAGCAATGCTTAGCTTTACTAGCTACACAAAGGTAGGGATGCGCCTAGCTACATTTGTGGGATTTATTTTTGCGGGAATGAGCTTTTTGTTTGGGCTTTTTTATTTGATTGCGAAGTTGTTGTTCTGGTATAACTTTACGGCTGGCTATGCGCCTATGATGATTGCAATTTTCTTTATGGGCGGTATTCAGTTGGCTTTTCTTGGATTTCTTGGTGAATATGTTATGGCTATGAATACACGCATCATGAACCGTCCGCTGGTCGTTGAGGAAGAAAGGCTGAATTTTCAGCAGAAATCCAAGTAAATGAGACAATACAAAACCAGTCTTTTTCACTTTTTATATAATAAGTGCTACATGGCCGCGTTGGTGCTTACATTGCTGCTCAGCTATGGCTATTCCATTGCAACGGTGTCGGTCGGAATTGACACCTTAGAGGGAGACCGCTATATTGGATCTGGCGGTGTAATGCTTTCAACTGGGCGATTCGGCATGAATTTTTGGGCAGGGCTTTTGGGATACGGAAAGGCAGAACCAAGTTATCAGCCCGGCATCGACTTGTTAGCTGCCATACTTCTTGGGGCAGCTGCTGTGCATTTTTGCACGCTGCTACGCAAGGTATCTAATGATCGAATCAGTATGTTCGGCTATGGAGCCTTCTCCTGTATATTTATCTCTTATCCGCTGATAAACGAGATATGGGAGTACAGCGGAGCAAATGTTTGCGTTTGCGGTGGATATTTGTTGGATGCGATAGCACTAAATTTACTTTGGGATAGTTGGCACCAGCCAGGGGCGCGGAAGCTGTTGCGGTTTACAGCGGCTTCTGTCTGCATGTTGATCGTTTGCTCGTCTTATGAATCCTTAGCGGTTGTATATGTATTGGCAGTTTTTGCGATGCTCTCGCTGCAAGAGTATGAGAGCAAAGAAAAGACACAGTTTTTAGCCTTAGTAAAGGAAGGACTATGGTATGCAGCGGCATTGATAGTCGGACTGTTTTTGCGCGTGTTTCTGCAAATGCTTATCAACATGGCACTGCCTCCGCAGGCTAGCGCAAATGGTGCAACGGCGATTGCGTGGGTGCTCTATCCATTTGAGTATCTGGCAAAGCTGCTGATAAAAAATTTGATTATCTACTATTGGCTGCGCGGTTGCTTTTATTTGCCGATCCGTGAATTGACGATTGCAGTAGTGATCTTTGTGCCGATGGTTGTGATTGTAGCAATACGGTGCCGAAAAAAGTATCTGCTATTTACAGGCGCAGGTATGTTGCTGTCATTGGTATTACTCTCACTCTTGCAAGGTATATACTCTGCTTATCGCACCTGTCAGACATTTGCCCTTTTTTTTGCATTGGTTGTACTTGCAGTATATGAAATTCTTTTCAAACTGTTTCATAAGCGAAATTTGATTGTGGCGGCAGTACAATTAGGTCTAGTGGTATTATGTGTCCATCAGGCAATGTATCTAAACCATATGCTTGCATTGAATTATGAACGATCGAATGAAGAAGCAGCGGTAGTGAGATCCATCGGTGCCGAGTTAGAGCAGAGTTATGATGTATCAAAGCCGGTAGTTTTGGTGGGTCAATACACACTGGGAGGCAATATTACTCGATATACAACTGCAAATCCGAATCAGAGTGTTATATACAAACAGTTCCGAGAACATAAGCCCGATTGGGAAACGGGTGACATTGTAAAGTATGTGGACACAAACTGCAATTCCGTGCTGACTTGGGCTGCTGTTGCTTTTGCTGAGCTTGATGGTGTATATGGTTCGGCGGCAGAAAACCTGTTCCAATACTATGGGTTTGACTTTACCATGCAGCACAGTGAAATTCTGCACAAACAAGCACAAGCCTACGCAGAAGAACATGCTTTGCCAGGGTATCCCCAAGCTGGCTCGATTGTGGATTGTGGGGCATACTTACTTGTAAATTTGCGATAGGGAAGGGCCAAGGAGATTCTCACTCTCGTGTTTTCAGGGAAGCAGCACGCACAGTGGGTCAAAGAATTTTTCAAAGATGAAACAAAAACCAGACCGCCTGCAAAGGGCGGTTTGGTTAATGCGCCAAAAGGTTAGGTTAACATATTATGCTTCTATGCTATACTGATAGTAAGGCAGTACTCTAATAAATTTAAACCGATATCCTACCACTGCGAGGTGACCCCATGCCCAACCAGAACACCTTTGTCGCTGATTCCCCAGAGACTATGTATCACCAAATTGTTAGCACATATCTTGATAACAGGTCTGTCACTGATACTGCAGCAAAATGTAAAACCAGTCCAGCCAAGGTTCGTAAAGTGCTTATCACTGAGGGACTGTGGTCCAGCCGGACAAGCATCGAAGTACAGCATTATTTGAATCTTGGTAAGACGACAGCGCAAATCGCGGAAATTCTTAGCACCACGGAGAAGGCTGTGCAGCAGTATCTTCCGTATACTCGTGGTCTGTATGGGGGAGAAAACCCCAGTGTGTCGGCAGTCAACAGTGCGCGCTATCGAGAGCGAATACGTATAGCCAAAGCCAATGTTCTGAAAAAGACGCGAAGTCTGGCCGAAGAAAATCATTGGTCGGATATTTTGGAATCGCTAAGCAAACAGGAGGGGAGTACTATGTTGGAAATTACCAATGATCAGTTTGATAATAATTATCTTCGCCTGCATCTTGAGCTGCTTGACAGCGACGGCAGTCCTGTGGATGCTGAAACAACTTCTGTGCTGCAGAAATTTGGTGGCGTTCAATACGGCAAGACTATTACGCGCGACATTTTGGTTTCCAAAGATATGCCGCTGTGGGCGCTCAACTATGCAATTCAGCGCTGCTTTGGTTGGCAAAACAGCCATCTGCATAGGTTTTGCCTGCCAGATGCACAGTTTAGAGCGTTGGCAGACAACAATGCCCAGAACTATGCAAGACTTGTTGGCGTGGTATTTCGCTCGCCATGGATGGATGAAGAAGAGCAATTCTGGGCGGACGATTATGAGGATGGGAGCTTTAAGACTTGGTTAAAGCGTAAGTATGCAGCACCTTATAAGTCTCTTTGCTATGGGGAAAGCCTGTACCAATGTGAGCAGGATGTGGCTGAATTAGAACAAAGATATGCCTATTGCCGCGTCCAACGCACACGCTATGATGATGGCCCTGACTTTTTTGGCGATCCGGAGGCTATCAGCAGAGCTGAATATCTTCAACTGAAGGCAAAGGCGCCGCTCAAAACCAAAAAAGCAACAAAGTATGGACATTTTGAGGTTAGTTATCAGGAAGTCTATAAATTCGAGGATATCCCATTTGACAGTATACGGTGGTTCGGTGAGTCTGTTCAAGCTGGATCCCTGCTCGAGCGCCTCCCGATTGGAGAGGTACTTCATCCACTGTGCGACTGCACCAAAACGCCTGTAAAGCCACCGATGGCGTTTAGTGAATTCATGACCGCTGAACAGTGTGATGAGATCGCGCGTTGCACGGGTTCGGATAGCCCTGTTGCGCAGCCGCATGTTCATCCGTTTACGGATACACTCTATTACAACTACGATTTCGGTGATGATTGGCATGTGCAAATTACGGCCAGCCAAAATGCCGATGACCTCATCGAATCAAAGCGGCTAACAAGTGAAGAATTAGATGAGGCAGTTTTGCAGCTTCACAGCAAACGCCGCCCCGTCTGCATTGCCCAAGATGGCCTGCCTGTATTTGACGATGTGGGCAACATTCATGGGTATGCGGCATTCCTGAAATGTATCAGCCGTGATATCCGCAAAAAGGTGTACGCAGTTGATGATATTGAAGAAGACGAGGATTCTTCGCCTTATCCTTATCAGGATAAGCAGGAGGTTCTCGAATGGGCGAAAAGCCTTGGGTGGAGCAAGCGCAAGGTGAGCAACAAAAATCTGCTATAAGACATGGCCGGTGGCAGCGTCAACGCAGAAAGTACGGCTGACTTCTACACCATTGGTTCACCACCTGAACAGGTAGTCATCCAAGTCTTGCAGAGCTTGTTTGAGCTCCGGATTTCTTTCTCTACTAATGACGCTTTCCAGATAACAGGCAGCGATGAGTATGCTGGAAAACTTCTTTGATATCCGCAGAGACAGCAGAAAACTGTTTGAAGGGCTGGAAATCTCGAAGGACCAGACTTTGTGTGATGAGTGGATGAACCAGTATCCTACGATTTCTATTTCATTCCGACAGTCTATCGTTAATGAAAAGCAACGATAGCAGTAAAGCGCCGCTTCCACGAGTCTGTGGAGGCGGCGCTCTTTTACTTGATACCATATTTTGTTTGGATATTACGATTCACCTTGAAATATGGGAAACTATTTCATATCGGGAAACTAAGTTATGCAGATTCCAGCAAATATCTTGCTTTCTCTTGGATAGCGCTTTCCAGCATTTTAACGCGTTCATCACTGAGATTGTAGCGGCCATGCTTTTTAAGCCTGAAAGTGAGCAAATGTCGTAGTTCCTGCTTTTGTTTTTGTCCAATAACATGAAGAGCAACCTCATCGAAGTTCGCATACAGGGCAGGAGCTAATATTTTTTCCTGTTCTGAGAGGTTGTTTAAATCATTGTCCATAACATAGCAATACAAGGACAGTCCATTGTCAAAGACGGGTGCTGGTCTCAACAACTGATTCGTATGGTTATCGACCAAGAAGCCGAAGTTGCCGAGGTGACGGTCTGTATTGCAAATGATGGCGTCCAGAACCAGCATATCTGCCAAGTCGTTTTTCCAGCCGTGGTCATCATACCAATCAATGATTTTAGAAATTTTGGAAGTATTGATAAGTGTGGATGCCGGGACAAATGAAACATCTTTGCTAGTAAACAGTTCGCAGGTGGAGCAAAGCTGCCCCTTCCATTTTGAAAGAACATAGGTGACATGAGGTATGCCCATTGCCTCTGCCACCTGTGCGGCATAGAACTCAGAATAGGGTTCCTTACCTGTATTGGCTAAGCCGCTCGTTCCGCCTTTATAGAGCAGAACCTTACCTTCCTTCCTGCGCCACGCTTTAGGCAGCATACCATTTGTAGTAAATTCAGGAGAAGAACGGAATTTGGATACCGGAGAACTACCATAGCCAGTAAATGCAATCTGAGAAAGCACTTGGCTAAAACGATTGTCAAAGAGATTTACTTCTGCAAAGGTCTTTTGGTCATCCGGATGTGTAACCCAATAGCAATCTGTCAGAGAAAGTCCTTTACAGACTTGCAGGATACCGATAAAGTCGTTTTCGCGCAAGCCGTTCTTTGATAAGAAATTTTGTGCATACGCACGATTTGCTGGAATCGTCCGATGTCGTAACCAGCGTGTGAGCGATTCGCTGGTAGGCGACATACCAAGAGGAAGCCGTTCTACCTTATCTTTATTTATTGCAGTGATAGAAATATCCATGCCATCCATGGTACGCTTAGCCGAAAAATTAAGCAGAACATCATCAAATTGTTTCAGTACAAAATTCATGAGGCTTCCTCCTTTCGCAAATAATTTATAGGAATATTATAGCATACAGCGCTATTTTTCTCAACATTTTGTTTCTTATAGTTGTCACCGCCACATAATCTGCATTGAGAAAGAGAATGTCGGAAAAAGACAAGGGAATCGCATGTGTGCTTGCCAAGCTTCAATTGTGAACTTTTTGTAAACTTGACGCTTTCGAGGTGTGCTTTTATCCGAAATTTACATCTCTTATAGTGTAGAAGGCCAAAAACCTTCTAACAAGAGAATAGCGTCCTCTGCAGTACCGCTTTGGGGAAGCAGCGCCAGGATCGGAGAGGGAGCGTGCCAAGAAGCGAGGAAACATACTGTACCCCGGCAACGGGGTGCAGGGCACAGCGCCGGGAAGGGTTGCCTGTCTGGAATGGCAGAGGGAGAGAAACGCAACAGCTATAACGACAGATCGTGCCGTGGAGGAATCATACGCCAATGCAAAAAACGGATGGCGAAGATCTTGAAGGATGTGGCCGAGCTGGAGAGCGCAAAACAAGAAGGCCTTGTAGTAGAACGGGCCTACAAAGCCTTGTGCAGAAGCTATGGCACAAAAATTGATCAAGAATAGGCACTGCCATCGAGACTTCGGGTGCAACGGCAGGTATTGGGCAGGGGGGATATGTTCACCCGGAGAGACCCCTTCCCGGATGAAAAGGCAGTGGGGAATTTTTGGGCGCATTTGTCCCCGAAACTTTTGCCATGCCTCTAAAAGGCCAGTGCATCCTCGATTACATCGTTCAGCTGGCGCGGGTCAAGCTGGCCTGCGGTACAGCGGTCGGCCAGGTCGGCGGCAAAGCTGCGGGAAGTTGACACATCCGCGATAAGGCAGACCTTCTGCCACTGGCCGGCCTCAAGACGCAGGGCAAGGATGCCAAAGGTAGCATAGGGGCCTGTTTCGGGGGTGGACAACTCTTGGCGGACAGCGCGGTAGATGTACACGATTTTCACCTGCTTTTTTTGAATTGTTATACGATATGTACAGGAAAAGATTGACAATAAATGGAAAAGAATGTAAAATGGTTACATCACCGGAAGATGATGGAATATCGGCTTTTTTCACTATACCACATCCCGGTGTACAAAGTACACAGCCAGTGACCGGGAAGTTTGGCGGTACATTATGCGCCGCCTGCCACAGGGCTCCCCGGCGGCGATTTGCGTTCAAAAGAAGGGGAGTTGGAAAGTATGGTCGAACATCGAATACGCGTGGCAGAGGCAATCGCTGCAGCGCGTCAGGATGCAGGGGTTTCGCAGCGTGCCTTGGCGGAACGCCTCGGTCGGGACAGGCGCACGATCCAGAAATGGGAAAAGGGCGAAATGAAGATCACGCTCGAGGATTTTCTGGATATTTTCGATGCGCTGAAGATCCCGGTGGAGGCTTACTCCAAGTGGATCCGCAACCCGGAGCTGTTCCCCCGGGGCCTCGATGATATTCGCGGCTTTTCCACCGACAAGAAGCGCAGCGCACTGGCAGACTACTACGAGCATCAGGCCTCGCCGCTTGAGGTCGAGCAGGAATATTACTTCCTGTTTGCCAACCACGGCAGCAGCTGTGACGGTATGTACCAGCAGTGGATGGCAAACCTGATGACACCGCTGCGCGACCGCAAACGCATCTGCGGCCAGATCATCGACAACTACAATGAGGCCCTGGCCACCGGCGCCATCACCGACCCGGACGCCCCGCAGCCCAACATGGACATGCTGCGGGCCTGCTACGAGGCCAGCTCCCAGAGCGTGCAAAACGGCGACAGCGGCTACGCGCTGTCCGGCCTGAAAGCAGCGGAATAAAAACCACGCCCTCTGCGTACAATCTGCGCAGGGGGCTTTTGTATGTCTGAACTTGTGCGCAGGGTGCGGGCGCGGGATAAATTCGGCGCGCTGCCAACCTTTGATGTACCGTTTCTCATCCTTTTGCTGCTGCTGCTCAGCTATGGGCTTATCATGCTGTTTTCAGCCGGGTATGCAGTCGCGCTCTACCGCCGCGGCGATGCCTACACCTACATCCGCCCGCAGCTGCTGTTTGCGGCGCTGGGGGTGGCAGCCATGTACGCGGCCAGTCTGGTGGACTACCATATCTGGCACCGGCTGGCCTGGCCGGTGCTGGCCCTGTCGCTGGCGCTGCTGACGGTCGTTCTCTTTATGCCGGAGTACAACGGCTGCAAGCGGTGGATCGTGCTGCCCGGGCTGGGCACACTGCAGCCCAGCGAGATCGCAAAATTTGCGGTGGTGCTGGTGTTTTCCCATATTATATCGCTGAATCATGATCGAATGCGGTCGTTTTCCACCGGTGTGCTGCCGTTTGCGCTGATTCTGGGCGTTGTCACGGTGCTGATGCTGCTTGAGCCGCACCTCTCCGGCACGCTGCTCATCCTTGCAATCGGGGCGGTGCTTATGTTTGTGGGCGGTACGGGGCTGCGCTGGTTTGCGCTGGCGGGGGGTCTGGGGGCGGCGGCCATCGCGGCAGCGGTGGTGCTGCTGCCGCAGCTGGTGCCCTATGCCACCGACCGGCTGGCATCGTGGCGGGACCCCTTTGCCGACCCGCTGGGGGAGGGGCACCAAACCATCCAGAGCCTGTATGCCATCGCGTCCGGCGGGCTGGCCGGGCTGGGACTGGGCAACAGCCGCCAGAAATACCTGTATGTGCCGGAACCGCAGAATGACTTTATCTTCTCGATCCTGTGCGAGGAGTTGGGCTTTATCGGCGCGGCGCTGGTCGTGGCGCTGTTTTTGCTGCTGCTTCTGCGCGGCATGTCCATCGCCGTGCGGGCGCGGGATAAATTCGGCGCGCTGCTGACGGTGGGATTTGTGGTGCAGGTGATCCTGCAGGCAATCCTCAACATCGCGGTCGTGACGAACACGATCCCCAACACAGGCATCAGTCTGCCGTTTTTCTCGTCCGGCGGCACAAGCCTGCTCATGCTGCTCGGCGAGATGGGCATCGTCCTTTCGGTGTCGCGGCAGACCGACATGGTGTAAGGCTGCCGGATGGATTTCCAGTTTTTCCCATCATAAACATTTCACACTCCCGCGGTTGAAACTGCGGGAGTTTTGTTTTATAATTATACTGCATTTTTGTGTGAAAGAGGTGCCGTATGGCGAACCCGCAAAACCCAAAGCCGCCCTTTGCCCTGCGGGCGCTGGGGGCCTTTGCAGCCACATTGGCGGTGCTGTTTGTGCTGCTGCTGGCGGCGTATGCCCTGCCCGGCGGGCCGGTGCGCGACCATGTGTATACTTCCGCGCAGACGATCGCCGAGGAAGGGCTGTACCCGGAATACTTCGGCTTTAAGCTGTTCCAGATGGACAACTACACCGACACCGTCATGCTGTTTGAGGCAGCCTCCGCCGATGAGGCCCCGCCGCTGACGGCCATGATGATGAACACGGCCTACAATGTCGATAACTTTGAAACACTGGCCGAGGACCTGCAATGGTACATAGAAAAGGACTTGAGCACAGGCGCGCAGCGCACCGATGCGCCCGCGCTGGTGCCCTTCTCCTACGCGCGGTACTGGCACGGCTATCTGATCTGGCTGCGGCCGCTGCTGCTGGTCACAACGATCACCGGCGTGCGCATCGTGCAGTATGCCGTGCTGCTGGCGCTGCTGGCCGCTGTGCTGTGGCTGCTGCGCCGCCGCTGCGGGCTGCGGGCCTGCCTCTGGTTTGCCGTCAGCCAGCTTTTGGTCACGGTGTTCTGGGTGCCGCATCAGGTGCAGTATTTTACCTGCTTTGCTCTTGGCTACGCGGGCTGTGTCTGGGTGCTGGCAAAGCCCCGCCGCAGCGATGCCCTGTGTCTTGCGCTGCTGGTGCTGGGGGTGGCAACGGCCTTCTGTGATCTGCTGGTCACGCCGATCCTCACGCTGGGGCTGCCGCTGGTCTGCTGGCTGTTGGAGCCGCAGCAGCGCCTGCGCGCCGGTCTGCCGCAGTGCGGCGTTGTGGTGGGCGGCAGCCTTTGCTGGGGCGTGGGGTATCTGCTCTGCTGGGCGTCCAAGTGGGTGCTGGCGGGGCTTGTCACCGGACAGAATGTCATTGCCGATGCGCTGCATCAGGTGGGGGTGCGTACCGCCGCCGATACATGGCATGGCATGGAATTAACATGGGGTAATATTTTTGTGTTTGTATACAATGCGTTGAACGAGCGGCGGCTGCTCTGGCCGCTTGCTGCCGCCCTTGTGCTGCTGGCTGCGCTGTTTGTGCTGAGCATCCGCGGCAGGCAGCCGCTTATCCGTGCGCTGCCGCTGCTGCTCTGCACCCTGATGACCCCCGCGTGGTTCATCGTGCTGCGCACCCACAGCATCCAGCACGGCTGGTTCACATGGCGCGCGCTGGGGCTGACGCTGTTTTCCGGTATGGCTTTTTTGTATTACAGCTGTGACATCCGCGCCGTGGGGCGGCGCATAAAAAGGTAACATCCGCAGAGGATAGGGGAAAGTAAAAATGAACGAATTGAAAACGAAAAACGATACACCGGCCGAGGAAGCCCGGCCAAAGCAGAGCCGCTGGCGCCGGCTGCCCAAGGGGGGCCGCGCGGCCGTGGTCGCGCTGGGCATCGTGGTGCTGCTGGCGGTAGCGGCGTTCCTGTATGTCAACGGAAAGCTTGACCTGCTGCGCTACAATGACGGCAGCGTCAGCGAGATGGGCGAGATCGGTGCCGAGGAGGATCAGGATCTGGACGGCACCGGCCTGACCCACACCGAGGCGGATATGGCCGTGCCCGAGGGCAGCCCCTTTGCCGATGAGGATGTGCTGAATATCCTGCTCATCGGCACGGACGAGCGCACAGAGGCCGTCAATGATGCCGATGCCTTTACCCATCTGAACCAGCTCGACGGCACGGAGGATACGACCGAGTTCAGTGATGATGCCCGTGCCGACAGTATGATCCTCGTGTCGATGGACATCAAGGATCATGTCATCCGCCTTGTGTCGATCGAGCGCGGCACCGGCGTGCCGATCCTGCTGGACGGCTATGAGGATCAGTACGACTGGATCACCCACACCTTCCGCTACGGCGGCCCCAAGCTGACGATGAAAACGGTCGAGGAATGCTACAACATTGAAGTGGACCACTTTGTCCGGGTCAACTTCAACTCCTTTGTTCAGATCGTCAACGCCGTGGGCGGTGTCGATATCGACATCACCGAGATGGAGGCCAAGGCCCTGAACTGGGAGGTGCCCTCCAACTCGATGCTGATCGTCAACCACGTTGACCCGGGCCTGAACCACTTTGACGGCTACACGGCGCTGCAGTACGCCCGCCTGCGCAAGATCGACAACGACTGGAAGCGTGTCGAGCGCCAGCGCACTGTCATTAAGGCCGTGCTGGATCAGGTCAAAAACGCCAGCGTCATGGAGCTGGACAACCTGCTCAACACGCTGCTGCCGCTGATCCAGACGAACTTTACCAAGACCGAGATCGCTGCGCTGCTGGTGCAGTTGCCGGGCTTCTTGGGCTGTGATGTGCAGCAGATGTCGCTGCCGCTGCAGGGCACCTACGGTGTGCGCACCGGCATGGATGACCGCCTGATGTATGACCCGGACTGGGTGGTGAACATCAAGGCGCTGCAGGATTTCCTCTACAATGACAAGACCGCCGAGGAGGTCATTGCCGCCACGCCGGAGACCGCCGCTGCAGAGGCCGCGGGCGAGCTGGTCATCGCCACCCGCGAGACCGCCGGCGCGGACGACCCCGTTGAGGTATACAACAACCGCTACCTCCATCGTGTGGATATGACCTACCCGCTTGATGCTTCGGACTTTGGGCCGGATGACTACCGCGTCTATCTGGCCGATACCGACAACCTGCGCGGCAGCGAGCTGCGCGCCGCGCTGATCGACCGGCTGTACAGCACCGGGGTCCGGGTGCTGGGTGTGCCCGACGGCGCAGCCGCCGGCATGCTGCTGGACGACTACCTGCAGACCGGCGATGCCGCAAGCCTGAACGGCTACCTGACGGCACTGCCTGCGGCGGAGCGCGAAAGCGCCCGCGCCCTGTGGCAGCAGGTCCACACCAGCCACCCCGGTGCCCTCCATGCCGTAGGGCTTGGGGCCGATGCCCGCCGCGCAACGGTCGCGCGGGCGCTCTCGGTGCTGGCTGACAACAGCAGCAAGGCCCCTGAGGAGGAGGTCGCACAGGCCGTGCAGGCGATGCGCAGCGGCACGCCCGCCGATGCCGTCTACTGGTTCAAGGCCGCAATGGCGAAATATCCCCGCCAGATGGAGCAGTTCCTTGGAGAAGAGTACGCCAAGGCGACCCGCCTGTATTACGCTCTGCAGGGTACGCTGAACATCAGCAGCCCGGAGGAGCTGCCGCTCTACGATGCCAAGCAGCTGCTGCGCAGCTATCCGGAGGACGGCATCCTGCTCTTTACCGATGAATCCAGCGCAATGCAGCAGGAGGGCAGCATGGCCGCCGCACTGCAGGCAGAGCTGGACGACCAGCCGCGTGAGGAGGATGAGGAGCCGGATAAGGTCTGCTCCATCGCGGCTGTCTATGGTACATGGAGCAACGCCGGCAGCTTTACCCCCGATGAGACCGAGACGGCCTGGGATGCCGACAGCCTGACCGAGTATCTGGGCAGTGATGCGCTGCGCGGCAAGGATATGCTGCTGGCGCTGGACGGGGAGGACAGCCCCTACCTGCGCAAGCGCTGCCTGCTGAAGGATGCCGATGCCCCCGTGGGCGAGCAGGTGCAAAAGCTGTTTGTGCTGGACAAAAACAACATGGCTTCGCCGGAAACTGCGGATGCAGAGTAAAGGCAACACCGCACAATTCCCGCCTAACGGCTTAAGCACCGCTCCGGCGGATCT
>ERZ1673752.1243-NODE-1243-length-36620-cov-10.790975_pt1 | contig 36620 bp, 31 predicted proteins | sample MGYA00580195_ERZ1673752 | MGnify/ENA primary metagenome ERZ1673752 (study PRJEB41218, sample SAMN15661744) | gut metagenome | host: Homo sapiens | place: Canada: London | collected 2015-08-20/2019-03-30 | study: EMG produced TPA metagenomics assembly of...
AGCGGATTACCGCCCTGCTTGAGAATCCCGAGCTAGCCAAGAAAATGGGTAAAGCCGGACGCAAACGGGTGGAAGAAAAATTCTCTTGGCAGACAGTTGCAGATAAAACTGTGGAACTGTACCGCTCCCTCCTATAAAGCAAATAGGCAGCTAAAAGGGTAATAGCTGCGGCGGGGGCGAGCATTTTGGGGAAGATGCTCGCCCCCGCCACTATCTGCTGGCACACTGGTTAAGATGGAACGTATGGATACTCTGCTCCGATTGCAACACGTTAGTTTTATACGTGGGGGAAACCCCATACTGCAGGATGTTTCCTTCCAAACCGAACTAGGAGAGAACTGGGTAATCCTAGGCCCCAATGGAGCAGGAAAAACTACTCTGATAGCCATCCTGGCCGCTCGCAGCTATCCCTCTAGTGGGGAAGCAGAGATTTTAGGACAACGATTGGATGCAGTCCCGGTGCAACAACTGCATGAACGGGTGGGGCTGTGTTCTACTGCGGCGTTGCGGGTAATCCCGGGGTCGCAAACTGTGAAGGCACTAATCCTATCGGCTGCTTATGGCACTATGGTGCGCGGACGGGATCAAGATTTTGAGGATATCGACTATCAACGCCGCAGTAATCTGATGGAGTTATTCGGGGTAGCATCTCTGCAAGACCGCAGGTTATCGACGCTTTCTGACGGGGAACGCCAGCGGGTGCTGATTGCCCGCGCCCTGATGGCGGATCCAGAAATCTTGCTTCTGGATGAACCGGTAGCGGGGGTCGATCTGCAGGCGCGTGAACTATTGCTTTCCGCCCTGGATGAACTCAGCTCGGATCCAAAATCACCACAGATAGTAATGGTCACCCACCATTTAGAAGAAATACCGGCAACTTTTAACCGCGCCGCCTTAATGAAGGAAGGAAGAATTATGGCTAGCGGCGAGATTGATCAGGTGCTGAACAGTGAAAATCTCTCGGATTCATTCAATTTGCCGCTCAAGTGTGGACGCAGCGCCGATAGACGTTGGTGGGCGCACGCCCAGTAGCTAGCCATACTAGAACTAATAACTTAAGCCCCAAAAACCGGTTGACAGTAAGGAAGAATTGTGGATTCAGCGCAAGAGGAAGTACTACAAAAAATTGCGGAACTGGGAGTAAAATTCATTCGCCTTTGGTTTACCGATGTATCTGGCTCCCTTAAATCGGTGGCGATTGACCCCGCCGAATTAGAAGACGCCTTCAACGAGGGGATTGGCTTCGATGGTTCCGCCATCGAGGGCTTTACCAGGGTGTACGAATCCGATATGCTGCTGCGGCCGGATGCCTCCACTTTCCAAATTTTGCCCTGGCGGGGCGAGGATGCCGAAGTCGGACGGATGTTTTGCGATGTTTATACCCCGGATCTGCAGCCTGCTCGTTCTGATCCTCGCCGGGTATTAGAGCGACAATTGGAACGTGCCGCAGATCTGGGTTTCACTTTTAACATTCACCCCGAAATCGAGTTTTACCTGCTAGAGCCACCCACCTCCTTAGATGAACCCCTGCGACCTATTGACAATGCCTCCTACTTTGATCATGTGCCTAATGGCGGGGATAACTCTTTTAGGCGCCGGGCAGTGGCAATGCTGGAAGAAATGGGAATCTCGGTAGAGTTTTCGCATCACGAAAACGGTCCGGGGCAAAACGAAATCGACCTGCGTGCCTCCGATGCCCTTACCGGATCCGATAACATCATGACTTTCCGGATCCTAATCGAAGAGATAGCGATGCAAGACAATATGGTGGCCACCTTTATGCCTAAGCCTATGGCGGGTGAGGCGGGCAGCGGAATGCACACCCATGTATCACTTTTCGAGGGGGAACAAAACGCTTTTTACGATGCCTCCAGCGATATTTATCAGCTCTCTGCCACCGGTCAGGCTTTTACCGCCGGGCTGCTTGCCCATGCCCGCGAATACTCCGCAATAGTAAACCAACACGTCAACTCGTATAAACGCCTTTGGGGAGGCTCAGAGGCGCCCTCCTATATTTGTTGGGGACACAATAACCGTTCAGCGCTGGTGCGGGTGCCGCTCTATAAACCAGAAAAAGCCGGTGATGCCCGCATCGAATATCGAGGCACCGATCCAGCCGCTAATCCCTATTTAGCTTATGCGGCACTTTTGGCTGCCGGGCTAGACGGGATTGAAAAAGAAATGAAACTGCCCCTAGAAACCGAGGACGACGTCTGGCAACTATCGGATCAAGAACGCCGGGCGCAAGGAATCCCCGCCCTGCCCCTAACCTTGGAAGAAGCCATCATGGAGCTACGCAAATCCGAGTTTATGGCCAACGTACTGGGGGAGGAAGTTTTCGCTTATGTGCTGCGCAATAAAGAGCGGGAGTGGCGCGAGTATTCGGCGCAAATCACGCGGGGAGAACTGGCAAAGTTCTTGCGAGTATAGCCATGGTCAGGAAAGTTACTCTTGCTTCCCGCCTGCGCTCTTGCGGGGTTACTGAAGTTGCGCGCGCGGAAAGCTGGATCAGCAGCCCAACTTTTGCCCCGTTGGTACAAAATGAAGATTTTTGGCGGGAACTAGGGTCTTCTGCCTGTCCTGACCAGGTATTACTGTGTTTAACGAACCTTTTAGAGGCAGGGGAGGGTACCGGGAAATACCTGGCAGAAAATCCCCGTCAGCGTGCCCTGGTGATAGCTATTTGCGGAGTTTGCCGGTTTGCGGGCGATTACCTGGTTTCTCACCCCCAGATTCTTCCGCGCTTGCAGGCGGCGGATCAAGATAGCTATTGGGATGGCAACCGCTATCTGGTTGCCCAAGAACTAGATTTAATTGCTCGCTACCGCACCCGGGTGCGCCAAGAAATATTGCAGGCGGTGCAGGCTAAGGAAATCCGGAAAGATACCTGGCTAGCAGGCGAAAGCGACCTTAATGATCTGCGGCGCGCCTATCGCGCTCAGCTGCTACAAATCATCGCTGAGGATGCCTTGCACCCCGATCCGCTAGCTTTCTTTTCGGTAGTGGCCGGCAAGCTGAGCGCCCTTACTGACGCGACTTTAGAGGGCGCCCTCGCCCTCGCCCGCGCAAAATATGACCCGGAAGGAAAAGTTGATTTTGCGGTGATTGCCCTGGGAAAAACCGGGGCAGGGGAACTTAACTATCACAGCGATATTGACCTCATCTACGTGGCTGAGCCCGGCGAAAATAGCACTCTAAGTGAGAATCAGGCTCTGAAAGTGGCTTCTCGCTTGGCAATCGGGATTTCCCAGGCTTGTTGCGGACCGGGAATTGAGATGCCGCTATGGCCGATCGATCTAGCGCTACGCCCGGAGGGGCAAGATGGAGTCACCTGTCGCACGGTAGCTGCGCACGCGAAGTATTACCAGAAATGGGCAAAAACCTGGGAGTTTCAGGCGCTATTAAAAGCGCGCCCTGCCGCCGGATCCTCCCGGGTAGGAGAAGCCTATATGCAGGCAGTATGGCCTCTGGTATGGACGGCAGTCGAGCGGGAAGGCTTTTTCAGCGACACTCGCGCGATGCGTATTCGGGTAGAAGAATCGATCCCTAGCCCTACAGCTGGTCGGGAATTAAAACTGGGGCCCGGGGGACTACGCGATATAGAGTTCTCGGTGCAGTTGATGCAAATGGTGCATGGTCGCACTGATGAAAGCCTGCATGTGCGCCCCACTTTGCAGGCGTTAGATGCTCTAGCTCAAGGCGGTTATATTGGTCGGGAATCCGCCCGGCAACTGGCGGATGCTTACCGCTTCTTGCGGGTAGTGGAACACCGGATGCAAATGCAGCGGATGTCGCGCACTCACCTATTCCCACAAAACCCCGAAGACGAACGTCGGATCGGCAGATCGCTGGGGATAGAGCGTTTTGGTAAAAACGGGGAACTAACCAGCTACTGGGAAAAACTTAAGCCCCAAATCCGCGCCTTACAACAAGATATTTTTTATCGTCCCCTGCTTCCGGCAACTGCGGGGCTTTCAAAAGAAGAGGCTGCTCTAAATCCACAGGCCGCCGCTGACCGCCTGCGCCTGGCCGGATACCGGGATACGCGCGGAGCCCTGGGGCATATCGCCGCTTTGACCGCGGGGGTGTCTCGCCGCAGCCAAATCCAGCGCCATATTTTGCCGGTGCTGCTGGATTGGTTGGCGGAAGGGCCGTCCCCAGATGCGGGGCTGCTGCGTTTTCGCCGACTCTCGGAGTCAATCGGGAAATCGCACTGGTATATGGGGCTTTTACGGGATTCTTCCCGGGTTGCCCACCGTCTGTGTACTATTTTGTCGCTCAGTCCCTACATCGCGGAGCGTTTAGAACATGTACCGGAGGCGGTGCAATGGCTAGATGATGATGAAAAACTCGCTACCCGCAGTTTTAAGCAACTTTATGCAGAGATGGAGGCACTTTCGCGGCGTCACCAGGACACCGCTGCTGCAGTAGATCTGATTCGCCAAACTCGGGGACGGGAATTGCTGCGTTGCGCTCTGCGAGATGTAATCAATCATTTAGATCCTATTTCTGCCCAGGCAGCAATCACCGATATTAACGATGCAACTATTGCTGCCGTCAGCCAAGTGATAATGCGCGAAATTGCGGCAAAAGAAGAGGCGGTACCGCGTATTGTCCTGGTAGCTATGGGCAGGGGCGGCGGCCGCGAATCCGCCTACGCTTCTGATGCCGACCTGTTGGTGGTGCATTCACCGCTTTTGGATCCGCTATGGTCTGCGCCCGGGTTGGTAGAAAATATGCCTGCTCCGGTCTTGGGAAATTCCCCCGCAACTACCTCTTTGCGCACTAACGTGAAGCTACCTGCCCCCGAGGCCTCCCGGATAGCGGTTCTGTTCGCTACACGGCTGCAAGAAGAAATGAATCGGCCAGCGACAGCCCCCAGTTTGAAAGTTGACTACGGGCTTCGTCCCGAGGGTGAGGACGGGGTAATTTCGCGTTCCCTGGACGCCTTACGCGACTACTATGAACGTTGGGCGGAACCTTGGGAATTGCAGGCATTGTTGCGAGCCCGCGCCTTTTGGGGCGACCAGGATTTAATGGAGCGTTTTAGCAAAACTATTGACCCGCTGCGCTATGAGCGTCCCATCGATGAAGGCGAGATTCGGCAAATCCGGCTACTGAAAGCCCGGATGGAAAATGAGCGAGTTCCCGGCGGTCAAGATGCCTCCCTGCACGTAAAACTAGGCCCGGGGGGACTTAGCGATGTGGAGTGGGTAGCCCAATTGCTGCAGATGCAGGGGGCAGCTTCCTGCCCGGATCTGCGGGTAACCGGCACTTTGCAAGCTCTGGCGGTAGCCAGGGGGCAAGGAATGCTATCGGAAACAGACCGCGATGCCCTGGTAGCAGCCTGGATGTTAGGATGCCGGATTCGTTGCGGTAATGTGCTGGTCACTAACCGGATGAGTGGTAATAAATTGGACTATTTGCCGACTGCGGCTGCCCCGGCTCACGCCTTGGCACGCCTGCTGGGCTATCCGCTAGGTAAAGAGAACGATTTGCGGGAAGACTATTTACGCCGGGCGCGCCGGGCGCGGGCAGTGATGGAACGGGTCTTTTACAACTCCTAAGAAAGGAAACTATGAAACTGGTTTTGATGCGACACGGGCAAACCAACGCTAACATTTCTGGCGCCCTGGACACTGCTGAGCCAGGCGCCCCGCTTAACCCCGAGGGGCTGCGTCAGGCGCGTGCGGCGCTAAAAACCTGGGAACAGCTTCACCTGCCAGATCCCCAGCTGATTGTGACCTCGAATCTGATTCGTACCCACCAAACTGCCCGACCTTTAGAAGAGCGATTCGGACTAACCCGAGTGCAAAGCGGCGATGCCAATGAGGTGCAGGCCGGGAAGTTGGAAATGGCTACCGATATGACCTCGGTAGAACAGTACGTAAGTACTATTGGCGCCTGGATGCAGGGCGATACCCAAGTAAGAATGGAGGGTGGGGAAAGCGGCGCAGAAACTTTAGCGCGATTTAACCGGGTGGTGGCAGTGTCCGCCGATAAGGTGGGCGCGGACGGCTGCGCAGTGATTGTGGCGCATGGGGCGATCATCCGCTACTGGTCCTATATGAACACCCCGGAAATTACTTTTGCCCTGGCAGCTACCAAACCGGTTTCGAATGCTTCTCTGACGGTTTTTGAGGGTGAGCCGGGGAATTTTTCCGCCCGTATCTGGTCTTCACGTCCCGTAGGGGATTGGGAAGTTGATGAGAGCGTCACCGAGTTGCGTCCTTCGAAAGCACTCTTAGACAAGGTACTGGGCACTCCTCAGGAAAACGCCAAGTAACCAAACGTTTCTTAGTGAGTTAGCGTTTCGAGGCGAAGCAGAACCGCAGCTACTATTTTCCGCGGAACATCCGGCGATTCATTTTTGCCTTAGCCGGATCTACCCCGCCGGGGAGGCGATAGGCCTTATTTTGTAAAGACTGCAAGCGTTGCCCCACAATCGGAACTTCGTCCTTGCCGATTTCTTTCTTCAAACGGTTAATGGTTTTCAGCAGCTTCCCGATGGGAATTTGATTTTTCCCCTGTCCCGACTGGATTTTATGGATAGGTACCGAGGGGGCAACCCGATGGCATTTGCGCTCTTGGTCGTTGAGTAGTTCGCTAACGCGTGAGGAGGGGCCTTCCGAAATAAGCACAATTCCGGGTCGTCCTACCAGGCGATAAACCAAGTCCTGTTTACGGTTAATAGCTACCGGTTCTTGCTCAACAATCCAGCCGCGTTTGATAGAACGCAAAACTGCATAAACATTGCCTTTAACCCCCTCTAGCTGCTTGTACATGGCGCTATTAGCCAGACGGGTCAGTAGGGTAGTAGCCAGCAACATCCCCAGCGAGAGTCCGACAATTACGTAAAAGATGCTGCGCCCGACACTGAAGGGAACCAGGATGCAGATTATCAACACGATGAGGGGAACTGACAGCAGGGCAGCCAGCATCGCCCACCCAATCCAGGAATAGCTGCGTTTAGTTACGCGGTAAACATCCGCGATGTTGTTCCACCAGTGTTTTTTCTTCTGCGGGTTATTTTGTGTAGCCATGATGCCTTAAGCCTATCGAAAAACTCGCTAAAACGTATATTGAGGACTTGTCCCCAGGCAAAGGGGAAGGAAAACAAAACTGGTAACTGTGGAAAATAAGGTGACAAAAACTCTCAAGGGGAGTTGGGTGAAGTCATGGGAACGAAATGTGTCTTAAAAACAGCTGGAGATCCCCCCGGGTATCGGAAAAAGATAATCGAAGCGCAGGCGGGTAACAATTGGGTGGCAGTTCCGGTCGCAGAGGATGTTGTTCCGGTATTGCAACTGATAGTGCCGCGCGGAAAAACTTCTTTTCCCTGTCCTCATTTAATTAAGGATGAGCAGGGGAAAAATTGGTTAGTACGCCCCTTTATGCACTTGGGTGAGGGCGCACAACATGATTTAGAGACACCCCGGACAGGTGCATTCGGGGCAAGGGCGGTTCTGCCTGCCAGGGGGAAGGTGCAACAGCTAATGGCAGTTCCTGCGGAAAAAACGCCAAAAAAGCAGCGAACTGGGTTTGATAATACGGTTTTAGTTAGTGATGCCTTTCAGTTAGCCCCAAAACTAAGCGGGCAAATCACCGCTGCCGGTGCAGAAAAGGTTGCGGCTATAAGTCGTGCGCCGCAGGCAGCGGGTAAACCAAAAAATCCGCAGATAAACCTGATGGTGCCCAAAAAAACTTCGTCTTTTTCAGCTCCAAAGTTGGCTGCTTCTGCTTCGATTTTTGCTCCCGCGCAGGATCAAGAAAATCCCGCTCCCGCGCCCTCGGCAAAGGCGGGTTGTTACCGGCCAGACAATTCCCCTGTAGCGCCAGCGGAATCGGCAGGGGAAACAGCGGAAACTTATCTAGCTGAACCCGCCTGGAAAAGGTTAAAAGCTAAAGCGACTAAGAAAGGAACTGGCGATTTCGGTGAAGCAGCAAAAACTGCTGATATCGAGATTTTTACCGCGCCGCCCGCCGCCTGGAAACTATGGATGCGCCGGTTGCTCCCAGCGGTATCGATAGCGTTACTAGCGGCAGGTTCCTGGCAGCTGGTGGGTGGTTTATAACCAGTATCTGCGAAAAATCGCATCCCCGCAGTCAGCAGCCGGTAACCAGGGAAACCTAGCCGCTAACTTTTAGTCTCCTCCGTAGACTCTTTTTCGGATTCTTCCTCTGGAGTATCCTCTACGCTTTCCCAGGGAACTGGGTTACCGGCGGCATCCTCGTAGGTTTCATCTTCCTCATTCCAGTACACCGGGTTACCTTGCTTGTCCAGATAGGTTTGAGAAGCGTAGTCGTAGTCGATGGGATTGCCTTCCGTGTCGGTACGCCGATACCATTCGGTCACCTCCGGTGTAGTGTAATCAAAATCTGCGCCCGCACCCTCTCCTTCTTTAGTGGGTACCACTACGATCTTGAAATCATCTCCGTAACGTTTCAGCCCCCCAACTACTGCTTTAGAAAGGGCTGAGCGTTCAAAGTTACGCCTAATGGTGAAGGGGTCGCGAGATAAATCCCGTAGCAGCGCAAAAATCATTCCCGCTATGATAATCGCGAAAGGTAAAGAAGCCACGATAATCAAGTTTTGCATCCCTTGCAGGGCGTCTTGCCCACCTACCAGCATCCCCACTACGGCGATACCGGCCAGACAGAGTCCCCAAAATACCGTGATTTTCCGGTCGGGAACTGGTTTACCCTGTTGGGACAGAGAACCCATTACCACCGAGGCGGAATCGGCGGAAGTCACGAAGAAAATCGCCAAACAAAACATGGCGATCACGGAAGTAATTTTTGTTAGCGGTAGTTGCTCCAAAAGGGCAAATAGCATTACTTCTGCGCCCTCCTGCAAGGGCATATCTGCTCCATGAATCTGCAGATACATGGTGGTTCCCCCGTAGATGCAAAATGAAATCAGGCAAACCAAGGTAGGCGCTAGTAAAACTCCGGTCACGAATTGGCGCAGCGTGCGTCCGCGAGAAATCCGGGCGATAAATAGTCCCACGAAGGGAGACCAAGAAATCCACCATGCCCAATAGAATACGGTCCAGGTGGAGGCAAACTGAGCGGCTTGCGGCCCGTAGGAGGGGGAGGTCGCTAGCAACCCGAATAGGTCAGAAAGATAGTTCATCAACGTGGAAGGAATCAGATTCAAGATGAACACCGTGGGGCCGGCAAAGAAAATAAAGGCCATTAAGCAGAAGGCTAGTCCCATGTTGATATTGGAAAGCAGCCGGATACCCCGGGAAATCCCGGAAACCGCTGAAGCAATAAACGCCGCGGTTAGCAGGGAAATAATGATTATTAATCCCGCGTTACCGATTTTGCCTATCCCAGACACTAATTCGAGACCCCGGGTAATCTGCATGGCGCCCATCCCTAAGGAGGCACAGGTGCCGAACAGGGTAGCGGTAATCGCCAGCATATCGATTACTTGCCCCACTCCGCCCTGGGCAAACTTGTGCCCCAGTAAAGGAGAGAAAATCGAGGAAATTAGGGGAACCCGTCCCCGCCGGTAGGTGCCGTAGGCAATGGCGCATCCTACCAGGGCGTAGATTGCCCAAGCATTTAGTCCCCAATGGAGCATCGTTTGTGACATGGCATCATTTAGAGCCTGATAGCTGCCAGGTTTAGCGCTGGAGTGCGGGGCGGGAGAGGTGAAATAAATCATCGGCTCGTAGGGACCAAAAAATAGCAGACCGATTCCCATACCGGCACTAAACATCATGGCTATCCAAGAACCGTAAGAGTATTCGGGTTCTTCGTTATCGCGACCCAAAGGAATATTTCCATAGCGGGAAAGTCCCACGAACAGCATAAACAGTAAAATCACGGCTGCCAGAATAGAAAATAGCCAACCGGTATTGTCTACCACCCACTGCAACGCCACATCAGAAACTGCGCGCAGGGAATCGGTAGAGATGAGTCCCCAAAGAATGAAAGCTAACACTAACGTCCCGGTACACAAGAACACTACTTTATCGGTGCGATATTTGATGATCTGTTCGTCAATCGCGATTCCGCGCACCAAGCCGGGGTGCATACCATGCGGATAAGGCACCTTGTGTAACAGATTTTGGGTCTGCTCGCGGGCAATCTGGGTTCCGCGCCGCCAGGCACTTGCCGCTGTCGGAGAATTTGTACCTGCTGCGCTGCGATCACTATCCGGGTTGCTCGCGGCTGCAACTGTTGGGCTAGTACTGCTTACTTCGGATTTTTCCAGTTCAGCTGAAACTTTGTTGGCCAGCGCCTGCCGTAAATGTTGGGTGCGGGAAGCAACAATGTGGGCTCGTTCAGGATCGCTTTGCTCCAGACGCGAAATCCGGCGATCATATTTTTCTAACAGGATGCGTAATTCTTCACCGCGTCCGTGGCGTCTTCCCTGGTGAAACCCAGTTCCCTTCGGAAAGTTCTGTTCTGGTGGAATCGGTTCTTGCTGGTGTTTTTTCGTCATAATTTTCTTAATACTTAGTTATATTGTCATCTTCGTAGGGAACAGAGTCGTTATCCAGCGTACCCCGAGCACGGGTTTTAGTCAGGTTTATTGTCCGGCAGCTTTGAGACCGGCAACTAGGGAAGTGCGGATTTCCTCCATAGTGTTGGTGACCCCAGTGGGATTAGCGGGCAGCATTAAGGTTTGGGTATTAGAGGATTTGGCTACCTCTGCCAAAGTATCAAAATACTGGGTCATCAATAAAATCTGTTGTGCCTGGTCGCCGATGCCGGCATCGCGTAAGGATTCGTATTGTTCTACTAAGCCTTCTACGATGGCGCGACGCTGCAAAGCGATACCTTCACCTTGTAGGCGCTTGGATTCCGCATCCGCCTCTGCCTGTTTTACCAGTTTGATTTTATCGGCTTCCGCCAGCTGGATTGCGGCTTCCCGTTCCCGTTGGGCAGCGTTAATAGAGTTCATGGAATCCCGTACCCGTTTATCCGGATTAATATCGGTGACCAGCGAGTTCACGATTCTAAAGCCGTAGCGCGCCATTTGTTCTCCCAAAGAAATCTCAATTTCTTGCGCGATAGTGTCTTTGGAAGAAAAGGCTTCATCCAGGTTTAACTGGGAAAGGGAAGAGCGTACCCGGTCGAATACATAAGAGGTAATCTGTTGGGCGGGGTTAGCCAGGGAATAGAATGAGGCCGCGGAGTCTTGCACCTGGAACTGCACCGAAACCGGGATGGCTACGAACACGTTATCTTTGGTTTTGGTTTCTACTACCAGATCCAGTTGCTGAATCCGGCGTTCCACAACTTTGGCTATCCGGTCGATAACTGGAATCTTGATGTTAAGACCAGGGGTACATACCCGCCGATATTTTCCAAAACGTTCGATAATCGCTTCAGTTTGCTGTTTCACGATGAAAATCGCGGAAACCAAGAAACAGCCAATCAAGACTACTAGCAGTAAAAATATGATCATGCTGCTACCTAAAATACCCATCATCCGTAACCCCTCTAGAGATAATCCTGAATTGGTTTACATTTAGAGAATATCAACCCTGTTTGTGGTACGCGCTTTGAAAGCCCTCCTAGAGGCTTTCTCAGGATAGGGGTTTGGTTTTGAAAAAGATTTCCCTAACCTATAACGCCAGATAAAAGCAGCTGTGAGCAGACCCACGCGAGCCCAGTTTGGTAAAACCTACGACTTTCCAGATATACTTTCATACGCAACGCGGATGTAGCTCAGTTGGTAGAGCATCACCTTGCCAAGGTGAGGGTCGCGAGTTCGAGTCTCGTCATCCGCTCGATTTAGAGGGCGTCGCCAAGCGCGGCGCTCTTTGATTATGGTGGGTTGGTCGAGTGGTTAGGCAGCGGCCTGCAAAGCCGTGTACACGGGTTCGAATCCCGTACCCACCTCGGGCGATTGGCGCAGCTGGTTAGCGCGTTTCCTTGACACGGAAGAGGTCGCTGGTTCGAGTCCAGTATCGCCCACTATAGCCGCTCCAGATTGGAGCGGCTTCTTTGTCTCTTTTGGGGACTGCCTTTGGGGCTAATGGCTAAACTCCGTGTAGCTTGTCTTGTAGCTCTGGAGGTAGGGTCTTGAGGACCTCCTGTGGCATAGCCGCAGAAAACGGGTTTTCCTCCTGGTAGCTACAAAGTGCGCAAAGCTCTCCTTCACTTGCCGGATGGGGATTTTTACAGCGGACGCATTCGCGGGTTTCTTCCGAACTTTGCCGGTGCTTAAGGGCGGTGAAAACCTCTAAGGAGGCCTGGCTAGCTATTTCGGCCTCACAGTGCTGCGGGCAGTAACGCAGCGCCAAGCGGCACTCAGGACACAGCTGATACCAGTCGCTACCCGCCACATTGAGATTTAAACCTTCATTCGCCGGGCATTGGCGTACTTGCGCATTACATTCCGGGCAACGCAACAGATGAATCAGATCTATCCGCGCCCATTTCGGCAGAAAGTCAGCTCTGCGGTTATCCTCACCAGTTTGCAGATTGCCGCAGGCAAGGGGGTTAGATTTTTCCTCAAGGGTACCCGGGGAGGAATCACCAGGGCTAACTACCCGATTTTCAATCCGTTGAGTTTTTGCTAAAAGATGGTAGGCCTGGAAAGTACGCCCCGCATGCGAACAACCCAAATCTAGCGGAGCGTGCGAAGAAACAGGTAGCAGCAAACGCCGGGGGAGAGGGACTGCCTTTAAGGACACCTCTCGCGGGTGACGGGCTGCTTTCTTAGGGGGGAAGTAGTTTTCCAATAGCTTCCCGAGGCGCGTCCTCGCCACTAAAAGTTTTTCTTCTAAGGCCTGCTCACATTGGGGGCAGCCGATAATTTGCAAGGTTTCGATATCGCTAGCCAATAGCTGAGCGGCCAGGTTAGCGTGAAAAGTTTCCCCCAGGCACCCGGACCAATAAAGGTGGGCGTCCTTTTTCCCCACGGTTATCGCCGGCAGACTCTCGCAGCTAATAACCAGGGTTTTAATCGGGTCTTGGGCGCTAATCCAGCGCAATAAAGCGGAAAACTTACGAGGAATCAAAGTTCTAGCTGTTCTTTATTAGTGAGGACGGCGGGTAAGTTCTACAGGGACAGCGCCTAAGGAATCCCCCTGGCGGGATTGGCGTTGCCGGGGAGCTATTACCAGTTTATATCCGGCATCTAGGAGCGCCTGCTGCCACTCAGAAAGGGTCTGCCCAGCTAGTATAGATATTCCACGTAGCCAGGGAGTTTTCGCTAGCTGTGCCCCCTTGGCAAAGAAATCTGGTCCCCAGCATAAAAGATGCTCACAGCTAAACTCGCGGGCAACTCCCAGAGCCTGTTTTGCCCCTGCCTCTTGGCCGGCAGCAAAATCATCGGCGGCTTTCAGTAAGCATTTACTTAAAAAGTCCATTTCCAGACCAATATGGTCATCGGGTTCCTTGCCCAAGTGGGGAGCTTGGAACCCCATCGCCCCATAGTAGCGGCGAACTTCAATGGTTTCCTGATCGAAAACTAGACCATCCTCGCCGCGCTGCACCGATTCAAAGGGGGAAAGCTGGGCGCTACCGGTGATTCCGTAAAGCTGGTTTTGATCCGCCCATAGCTCGTATATATCCTCTTCAGAAGGATCATCGGGGAAGGAGGAACGCAACTCTGTTAGCGCCTCCTCACCCTGAGGAGTCAACGGCAGTGGCCACTGGCTGGATAGGGATAAAAATTCCTTTACTACCGAGCTGCTGGGAGGCTTTAGATGCAGCGCTCCCAGGACAGAAAAAGCAGCGGCGAAAGAATCTAGTACTTTGAGCTCCATGTATTAATTTTTACCCCAGAAGCGTGTTGATACCGGCGCGTACCAGCCCCTCGTAATGCAGACCGCGTCCAATTAGTTCGGTAGCTACCGCTAAGACGAAAGTGACCCACAGGGTAATCACCAGGGAGCGCTGGGGGTAAGAGGTACGGGATATGTAGTTCCGCAGCACCAACGCAATCAATAAGATGCTGATTACCAGCAAAACCAGCCTAATAATCAGATAACCATGCGCCATCATATTTCGGGCAACCTGCTGTTGTACCGGACTACCCAGACCAAGCTGGGTCATAAAGAAAGCGTAAGAAACGAGAATAATTAGCCCGGCAGCAGCCGCAATCCCAGTGGTAATCCGCATAGAGCGCTTAGTTAGATCAATTAAGCCCTCCGGTAGTTTCCCGGGAGGGAATAGCCCGCGGCGCAAAGTAGCAACTAATTTTTGCCAGATATTGCGAGGCTCGCCGTGTTTTTCGCTGGCTCCCCGCAGTTTCATCCGCCAGGTAGTCAACAGCGCTAAGGCCACGGCCAGGGAACCGGTAAAGAAGGCGGAGCAGAAGAAGGAAACCCACACGAACCAGGTATGCCAGGCGGGAACCGTCATGGCGAAGTAGTAAACCCCGCACATCGATACCACCAGTGACAGACCCGCTAGCGCGGTCAGGGCTGCAAATACATCTCGAACCGTGCGGCTGAAACGATTAAACCATTGGGTGAGGGCAAAAATCAGACCGAATAGGGCGTAAAGCACCCCGGAGATCAGTTCGCGGGACAGCCAAGATGATCCCAAATGCAACAGGGTAAAAGGGGCATGGAAAGGATCATTGAGGTGGAAGAACGCCGCAAAGAACCCCAGGATCAGTAGCGGTCCTGCCGCGTACATTCCCGCATTGGTCAGGCTGTCAATCGCGGATTTCTCTATTCCCGCGCGCCGTCCAAGTAGTTGGATAATTCCCAGAATCCAAAACGCCCCTACTGACATTTGCGCGACAGTAGTAAAGATAATCATGGGCAGTTCGCCGATATGCATGATGCTCCTTAACCTAGCTGGTGAATATGATATTCGCTGTTTATATCTCTTTGGGACTTTGGATAATGCCGGAGCCCTTATCCCATTCTTGGGCATCGCGGTGCGGTCTGATTACCAGATGTGGATGAGTAATCGAAGGATCGGGGAGAGGAGCGATTCCGGCTTCCTGACCAAACTCTTTACGTAGAGCTTCAATCGGTCCCCAACCGAGGGCGCGAGTGGGACAAGCATCTACGCACGCCGGGTTTTGCCCCTGACTGCGATAGTCATAGCACAAATCGCATTTCGACATGTGACCGCTGCGGGCGTCCAATTGGGGAGCGCCGTAGGGGCAAGCCCACTGGCAATAGCGGCAACCCACGCATTTAGATTGATCCACATAGACGGTGCCGTCTTCGCGCCGGGTCATGGCGGTGGTGGGACACACTTGCACACATATAGGATCTTCGCAGTGGTTGCAGGCGATAGAGGTGTAGTAACTGAAAACATTGTGGTGGAAAGTTCCGTCAGTTTCATTTACTCTCCAGGAACCACCGGTATATTCGATCACCCGCCGCCAGGACATTCCCACCGGTAAATCGTGCTTATCTTTACAAGCGATTTGGCAGGCCTTGCAACCATTGCAAAGGTTTTGGTTAAACACGAAACCGTATTTAGCGCCCTTCTTAGTTAAAGGCTCGGTTAAAGTGTTATTCCTGCCGGGAGTAGGAATCGCATCGTCGGCCATTGCGTCCTCCTTGCAAAGACTGTTGAAAAAGTGCGGCAGCCCCACTTGCTGCCTCTTTGAAAAAATGTATGAGATTGACTATTCTTGCAGGTATTAGCAGGATTTTCCTTGATCATTAGGGCAGTTAATCATTGCTTTATTCCCCTAGAAAATCAACAAAACACCCTTATCTTTTTAGTATTATTTTCGCTATCTTTAATCTTTATTTACTGCTTCTAAGGAGCCGGCATTTTTTAACACCTCCCCCGATTCGCTGGCCGATTGTGCCCAGGCTTCGATCTCTTCCTGGATGGTTTCCCGAATCATTTGTTTAGGACTGTATCTAGCAAGGTTAAGATTTCGCAGCACCTTTAGATTTTCTAAATCTTCAGGAGTAAGCCCTGCGAATTCTCCGGAAGTTTCTTGCCGCAATTTAGCTGACCAGCCGCGAAAACTGGTGAGAATTTTGCGCAGAGCCGTAAGCCCCTGCGCTACGTTCTTTGGACCTAGCACCAGGGCAGCAATCACCGCCAGCACCAAGAACTCGCTGCCACTAATCCCAAACATTGCTGTTAACCTCTGTTCCCTAACCTTTCCGCGCGCTTCCTAAGCCTTGACCACTTGCGCCAAAATCGTATGAACTCCCATACCTTTAGCAATCGGAGTTGGGTGCAGCGAACTTAAAGTATTAACCGAACCGGCTATATCCACCGGTTTCTTCGGGTTTGCACCCGCGGGGGGAGTTACCTCCGATGCTGGCTGGGGGTCATACCAGGCGCCCTGAGGAACCGAAATAGTTCCCGGAACAATCCGGGTAGTCACTTTCGCGGGCAGGCGCAAAGTGCCGCGTTCGTTATAGACGAACACTAAATCATCGTTCTTGATTCCGCGCTCATCCGCATCTTTGGGATTCATCCATACGGTCTGAATATGGGCTTCTTTCAGCCAATCCACATTGCCGTAGCTGGAGTGAGTCCGTGCCTTGAAGTGATGACCGATTACCTGCAGGGGATACTTCTTATTCGTGGCAGCATCCTCGGCTCCCTCCCAGGTAGACAGGTGAGCGGGGATGGGGCAGATTTCGTCTCCGTCTAGGCGGGGACGAAAATCTCCAAAGGTCCACTTTTTCGCCATGTTCTCTAGGCGTTGGGAGTAAATCTCGATCTTGCCGCTGGGAGTCTTCAGCGGATTCGCTTGCGGGTCTTTACGGAAGTCTTCCAAGGGGATACTAGATCCCAGGTTACGGCGAACAATCCCCACTTTCTTCCACTCTTCATAAGTAGGTAGGGTGGGGTCTTCGGCGCGACCGGTCTCCACGATTTCTTTCAGCCACTGCTCGCGGGTCTTACCCCCGGTGAACTTGTCTTTAACCCCGAGGCGATCGGCCAACTCGGTGCAAATATCGAAAATAGATTTACATTCATAGAGTGGCTTGATAGCTTGCTCGGAAACAATCCCGTAGGCCATCGGGGTAGCGTTCTCGCCGTGGTGGTAGTCAGATTCCTCCGAGGTAGAAGTACCGGGCAGGAGATAATCTGAATATCGGGCACTGACCGTATGCATAATGTCGCAGGTAACAATCAGTTCGCACTTGGTGTCGTCCTGCAGGATCTCTACCGATTTATTATTATCCCCAGTTTGGTTCACGACTGAGTTTGACCCGTAAGCAAAAACTGCCTTAATCGGAACTTCTAACTTGGTGTTGGTGGGATTGCCGTTGTCGTCTACCGGTACTTTCAAGGCGCGCACGCCCGGCTCTGGTTTGACTCCCACTCCGGCGTTAAATGTGTCCATCTTTGGACCGTGGTCAATAGCATCTAGCCAGCTGAAAACGGAGATAATTTTCTCCGAAGGGTTCGCTATTTCGGTGTTGAAAGTCTGGGTAATCGGTAGGGATTGTCCGCCCTCGCGCCCACCGGTGCCCCCGCCTTTAATACCGATATTCCCGGTTACGCAGGCGAGCAGGAAAACTGCCCGGGCAATGCTTTCCCCGTTAGCGTGCCGCTGCGGCCCCCAGCCTTGGGTAATGGTGCAGGGTTTAGCCAAAGCGATTTCCCGGGCGAGGCGGCGAATCTCGTCTGCAGGAACGCCGGTAACCCTGGCTGCCCACTCGGGGTTTTTAACCGTTTTATCTTTGCCCTTGCCCTGTAAGTAAGCCAGATAGGAGGCGTTCGCGGGGGCGCCCTCGGGCAAGTGATCCTCGTCAAAACCTAGGCAGTATTTATCTAAGAATGCCTGGTCGTGCAGGTTTTCTTCAACCATCACGTAAATCATGCCCGCGATTAGGGCGGCATCTGTGCCAGGGCGTAGCGCCACCCACTGATCCCCGAGTGCTACTGAGGTTTCCGAATAGCGAGGATCGATAACAATGGTCTTAACGCCAGACTTACGCTTAGTAGCCTGGGTTACGAAGGTTTGTCCCCCACCCGACATCCGGGTCTCTAAGGGGTTGTTGCCAAACATTACCTGCAGCTTGGAGTTCGCCGCATCATCAAAGCTGTTCCCGGCGACCCATTCGCCATAGAAATAGGGGTACGCCTGAGTGATATTAGTGGTGGAATAGTCGGAATAGTGGTCCAAATATCCGCCGTAGAGGGAAAGCATCCGCGCCATCGGGCTGGCTTCAGGCGGCCAAGAGCAAGCCATAGTGGAACCCAAAACTCCGGTGCCGTATTGAATATAGAAACACTCGTTCCCGTACTTGGCCTTCAGAGCCTTCATCTTTTCGGCAATTTCATCGAGGGCTTGTTTCCAGGAAATTTCCACCCACTGGCCTTCCCCGCGCTTAGTGCCGGGTTTGCGTTTCATAGGCTTTTTTAAGCGATCGGGATTGTAAATCCGGTGGCGGATGGAGCGCCCACGCGGACAGGCGCGCACCTGCTGGCTGCCCAGTTCATCGTTACCGGTGTTATCGGGCAATACCCGCACCACCCGGCCGTCTTTTACCTGCAGGCGTACCGGGCAACGCGAACCGCAGTTAACGGTACAGGCTGACCAGACGGTTTTGTCCACATCGGTGCGCCCGGTGCCGTTGGCCACCAGTTTTCCGTTCTTGTCGGGGGAGTAGGGCGAGGGGGTGGAGCAGGCAACCAGTCCGGTAGTACTGCCAGCTATTGCCGACCATTTTAAGAAGGTACGTCGAGAAGGACGGGTATTCGCCGGTTGCACCGCTCGCATTATTTACTCCTTGTCGAATGAATCCGATCCGCCCACGCCGGCGAATCTCAACTAATTCTAGGAGGAAAATGAAAGAAAATGGGGAGATTCTGATACCCGGTTATTTCTCCGAAAATCAGGGATAAAGGTGGTGCTTATTCCGTTTTTTCTGCATAAGCTTCTTTGGGGATACTGAAAAAATGAAGAGTTCTTTCCCGATTTATGCAAGGGGAGACTTTCTTTTACCTAAACAGCTAGGAAATGCCTCCCTACTCCAAGGCGTGTTTTCCCTATTTAGGATTGGCGCCTTTGGGTAGGGTTAGGCTGAGGGTATGGAAAAAATGCTTTCCTTAGCTGACGGAAGAAGTCTCTGCCTCGAGGAATTCGGGAATTCGGCAGATCCTCTGATGATTCATATCGAAGGACACGGGGCGCAGCTGGTTTCGGTTCCTGAGAGCTACTGTCAGCGTCTAGCCGGTGCGGGTTTTTACGTAATTAGGTTTGATAATCGGGACGTAGGGCGCTCCTCGCGCACCTCCTATCCTTACGATTTACGGGATATGGCTGCGGATGTGGCAGCTATGATTCGCTACTACGGGCAGGCGGCAGTGGTTACCGGGCGTTCTATGGGTGGGGCAATCGCCCAGCTACTAGCTTTGGATTATCCGCAGCTAGTTTGCGGACTGGGGTTGTTCTTTACTTATGCGAAAAATAGCAGCCAGCTAGTAAAGCCGGTGCGAAAAGCGCCTTTTTCCAATCGTGACCAGTTCCTAGCCTGGCACTTTCGCCAGATATCCGAGATTGCGGGCTCCAAATACCCCTGGGAGGAAAAACAGCTACCGGATTTGGTGGCAGGTTGCTGGCGTCGCGGTTTTAGCTGGGAAGGATTAGAACGGCAGCGGCAAGCGATGGAACGAACCGTGCCTTGGGCTCAGCGGCTAGGAGAAATCCAAGTGCCGGTATCAATCGTCCATGGAGAGGAAGACCCAGTAATCCCGCCTGCTGCCGGGAAAGAGCTACACCGCCTGATTCCGCAATCGCGGCTGCATCTAGTTCCGGGAATGGGACACCAACAGCCAGCAGCAGCCAATGATCTGTTTATTAAAGCAACACTTGAGGCCGCAGGAATGCCTGCGGCCTCAAGTTAGTGTTTCAGTTATTTATCAGGTGGAAACCAGCTTTAAGAAACCAGAAGGAAAACTCCGCTGGTTAGCAAGAATCCAGTTACTCCGAACACCGTGGACAACACGGTCCACGTCTTCAGACCATCTTTAACCGTCAGTCCTAGATATTTGGTAACAATCCAGAATCCGGAGTCGTTGATGTGGGACAGTCCCAAGCCTCCAAACCCGATGGCAATAGTTACCAATACAGTTTGCAGATCGGTGTAACCGGCTGCCGCAATGGGCTCCGCCAGTAACCCAGCACTTGTCAAAATCGCCACCGTAGCCGAGCCTTGCGAGGCTCTCAGCGCCGCTGAGATAAGGAATCCAGCTAAAATAATCGGCATATTCAGGATGATCAAGGCGTCAGAAAGCGCTTTTCCGATTCCCGATTCTACAAGCACATTCGCGAATACCCCACCCGCTCCAGTTACGAACACAATCACTGCCACATCGGGCAAGGCGGAATCCAAAACCGAGCCACGCTTTTGCAGGCTCCAACCAAGTTTTTGCCCTACCACTAGATAGGCCACGATTACTCCAGTTAGTAACGCAATGGAGGATGAACCTAAGAAACCTAGCCACTGCTGGGCGGTAGAACCTTCCTTAAGTACGGTATTGCCCACGGTCCCCAGCATGATTTGCAAAATCGGTAACAAAATCAGCAGCACCACGGTGCCGGCACCGATATTTTCGATGCGTTCTTTTACCGCCTCGACGCTTTCCTTAACTATTTTGCCGCTGGTTGAGCCGGCACCCTCGGTAACTTCGACCTCAATTGGCTGGTTAGCAGGAGATTCCAGTAGTTCGATTCCCTCAACTTTGACCAGCTTGGCGGCGAAGAACCCAATCACTACGGTAACGGCGGTTAGGGGCAGCCCAACTAAGAGCATGGTCCCCACGTCGGCGTTGGTAATTCCGGCTGCTGCTACCGGTCCGGGGTGAGGAGGCAAGGTGACGTGTACCGTCAACAGTGCCCCAGCTACTGGCAGCGCAATTTTTAGGGGATTGATCTTAGCTACCCGGGCAAATCCGAAGACAATGGGAGCCAAGATAATAAAACCAACATCGAAAAATACCGGGATTCCCAGTACGAAAGCGGCGGCAGTAACCGCGGCGATCACCCGTTTTTGCCCCAGAACCTTGGTGAATTTACGAGCCAAAGCATCAGCTCCACCACCAACCTCAATGGTACGTCCCAGCATGGCACCTAGCCCGACGATAATCATCACCGAAGATAAGGTGTTGCCCATCCCCTTTTGCAGTACCGGAACAATCTCGCCCACCGAGATTCCAGTTGCCAGTGCAGTACCGGCTGCTACTAAAAGCAAAGAAACAAAAGCGGAAAGCTGAATTTTAATAACCAGTAGCAGCAGGACGATAATCGCGCCCAGTGCTATTCCTAGTAAAGCTCCCGTACTCACTGTTATTTCACCTCCGGCGCTACTACGTTAATTACCGAAGAGTCGTCCATCGCCCCCTGCCCTTTGGCGTAACCTAACAGGTATTCTTGTTCGGCTGCAGCGGCCACTGGAACCGCCATCCCCGCAGCCTTAGCTGCCGCAGTTACGATTCCCATATCTTTAACGAAAATATCCAGACGTGACTTTACTTCGGGGGATTCGCCACGCGAAGCTAAGATTGCTCGCGGACCGCGGTCACCTAACATGAAGGACTCGGCGGCTCCCGCCATTAGGGCTTCGAGAACAACTTCTTGATCCAAATCCAGTTGTCCCGCCAGCGCGAGAGCTTCGCCGGCAGCCGCAATATGAACTCCACAAAGCAGCTGGTTTACAGTTTTCATCGCCTGACCTTTACCGGGGGCTTTCCCTACCCAAACCAGGGTGGAGGACATGGCATCCAGTACCGGTTTCGCAAAGTTATATTCTTCCTCAACGGCGCCTACCACTACTAACAGATCGCCCTTGCCGGCGCGTGCCGGTCCTCCGGATACCGGGGCATCGATCAGACCAATTCCCTCTGCCTTGAGCCGGGCGGCCACAGTTTCTACGGCTTCAATCCCAATAGTGGAGGTGAGCAGGAGGCAAGAGCCGGGGCGCATTGCGCTGGCAATCCCGCCCTCGCCATAGAGCAAATCGTTTAGCTGCGCGCTGTTACGTACCGCTACTAATACTATGTCAGTATCTGTTACCGCTTCCCGGGCTGAAGGGGCGGTGGCAATTCCCTCTTTGGCGGCCATTTCCAGTTTTTCCGTGGCAATGTCATAGCCGGTTACGGCGAAGTCATTGTTGAGCCAGGAGCACATTTGGTAGCCCATTGCCCCGAGACCGATTACTGCAATTTTCATGATTTTCTCCTTTGAATGAAGTTCTTAAACCTTTAAATAAACCTTTTGTTAACGCGAAAGTTTGCGTACTACTTGTGCCAGAGATTCCTCGTTGCCCACGTTTCCGGCAAAAACGATATAGGGGATTCCAGCGGCGGGACCAGAAGATGCAGTCCAGAGGGAAACAATTCCCTCCAGCATGGGACCAATCACCATCGCGCGGCGAATTTCTAGCCCTTTTGAAGCCGTATCTGAAGAGGTGATACCTCCCTTAGCGACTACGAAACGCGGGGGAGTAGCCCGCAAAATCTCTCTAGTAACTTTGACTACGGCTGCAGATACTTGCCGGGAAATCTCTAAAGAGGCGTCACCATCAACTCCGGTAACCAGTTTGCGAGAAGTCCTAACTATCACGTTTCCATTTTTGATTGCCGAGATAGCCTGGTCGGTTACTGCTGCTAGATGCTTATCGCGGCGCTCAGGATCGATAACCTGCTGCACTTCGATTTCCAGTTCAGCGGGTTTTTCCTCCTCCCGCAGCCTATTTAGCTGGCGGGTGGTTAAATCAACATGGGATCCCACAACGATTAGCCCCCCGGCAGCTAACTCGCGTTCCCCCCGGGCAGTGGCAATTTCTTCGCGGGTAAGTGGAGGATGTACCTCTTGACCAATGCGGGCACGCACGAAAGGTGGACCTACCCGATAAACAAAGTTCTTCCCGCTGGCTTCTGCCTTAATCAGGGCGAGGGCGAGCTGACGTAAATCTTCTTCGGTTACGGTATCGGCTGCCAGGACTTGCCCGTTTTGTGCCTGCTCAAGCTGTTGGTTGATTCGAGCGAGGTTTTCTCGCAGATCTTGAAGTTTTAGTACCTCAACTTCTTCCGCTTTAACTTTGCCGGCGGTTTTTTCTGCTACCCAGCGGGGCAGGGAGGATTCGTGGTATCCGAAGGTGGCATCTTTGGCGAATTCGGTTTCTCCTACCGGAACGAAACCTTCTTTTTCGGAACCGGCGTAGTGCACTCCGTCAACGGTGATTCGCCCGGCATCTCCGAACGCGGGAACCAGGATGATTCCATCTGCCGGAGCGGCTCCTGCTTTTTCCATTTCGTCCATTATGGTTTGCGGCTCTAAGGGGAAATGTCCGCGCAAGGTAGAGTCTGACCGGGAAACAAATGCTAGTTCCGCCTGGCATTCTTTAGCCGCTGCAAGTGCAGAAGAAACTACTTCGCGGTTGACTTTTTCGGCATCAGCGGGGGAGAGCGAGCGGGAATTGGTCATTACATAGACTGCGGCTTTGCCGCTTTCAAACGCCCATATAAAGTCTTCTACGTCCCAACGGGTGAGAATCGGTAGGTCACTGACTGACTGGGTGCCGGTAGGGTCATCATCCAAAACCACGTAAATCCGGCGATCTCCGGCGTCTTCGCGGGCAGCGCGTACCTGCTGGGCGCTGGTTTTCGGGTTGTCGGGCATTCCTTTTAGTATTTCGGAAAGCGATATAGCCATGCACTTACTCCTTTGTAGCTTTTAAATAATCATCTGAGGTCTGACGTCTTTTAAAGGTTAGCAAAGACGAAAGTCCCAAGGTAGAGAAAAAAGAGTGATTTAGCTCACTGTCCAGCTTTTAGGGTACGTAAATCCTCGGCTGTTTGCGTCATGTGGGCTCGCATAGCTTCTTTAGCTTCATCCGCATCCGCGTTCTTAATTGCCTGGTAAATCCGGCGATGATGCGATTGAGCACGCATCGCAACCTGCCGATCTGCAGCGGTTGCCTGCCGCGAACGTTCCAGCGCTACCTCTAAAGGTTGCATCAACGCGCTGACAAAGGGATTCCCACTGGCGTTTTGAATCTGTTTGTGGAAGTTGAGGTCTGCGGTAGCTGCCGCGGGAATATCGCCACGCTCCAAGGCTTGATCATAATTTTCTAGTTCGCATGCCATGTTTTCCAAATCCGCAGTTGAGCGCCGGGCGGCAGCTAGACCGCTGGTACCCACCTCAATCATGCGGCGAATCTCCAGCAGGCTGACCCCTAAATCCAGGGGGTCTTGGGTGCGGGAAAGAAAGGCAGCGATGGTTCCCAAATCCGTCCACTGCGCCAGGGGTAACACGAAAGTCCCCTTACCATGCACTACTTGTAGTACGTTGCGATCTTTGAGAACGCGTACCGCTTCGCGCAGGGTTAAGCGGGACACTCCCAGTAATTCGGCAAGCTGTGACTCGGGGGGAAGTGGGGTTGAAGTAGTGAACTCTCCGCTGGAAATACGCTCAAGGATGCCACTCATGGCGCGCATTGCTAAATCCTCGCTCAAGGTATTCTCCTAGCTTTTTCGGTTTGGATAATCCTAGCTTATCGAGTACGCACTTCACCTCGAAACAATCCCTTAAAAATCAGAAACGATAGTAAAAGCTGGGCGCTAAAGCGTGCTGGTACATTCGTGATAAAAGTAAACTGTCCTAGACAGGGGAAGAAGGGAAAAATAGCAGAAAAATCGCTGGTGCGCGGGAAGGGACTTGAACCCTCACGGCCGTTAAGTTGGCCACTAGCACCTCAAGCTAGCGCGTCTACCGATTCCGCCACCCGCGCTCGAGGACACCAGTGAGATTAGCACACCTTAGAGCCTGCAGAAAAAGCGAGGGCGAAAAAGTGAGCCGCTAAACCTGGAAAAATTTAGTTCGCGCCCAAGCTGCCTACAATAGAACCTAGCTAGACGTCCTGGGGAAGAAGAAGTGAAAGCAGTTGAAGGGGAGAAACGCAAAGCGATGGGGAAACATTATTACCAAACCGTGATTTTCGACATGGATGGCACCTTGACCGATTCCGTTCCCCTAATTACTCAGGGCGTGCAAGCGGTTATTTCCCACTACCACTTGAGCGCGCAAACCCCACAGCAGCTGAAACGGTTTGTCGGACCGCCGCTGCGAATTGGTTTCAAAAAATATCTGGATTTGCCGGAAGAGGAATTGGACGAAGCGGTAGAGGTTTATCGCCGCTTTTACCGTCCGCGGATGACCCAGGTGCCGCTATTTGCGGGCATAACAGAATTGCTGCAAAAACTGCACGCCAAGGGGGTGAAAATCGCGGTAGCCTCCTCGAAACTGGAAGAACTGGTGCGCGAAATTGCACACGGAACCGGAATGAGTCCCTACCTAGATTGCATTGCCGGAACCCAAGAGAAAAGTGGAACCAGCGCCGAGAATCCCCACGATGTTGCCAGTCCGCTAACTCGCCGCGGTAAAGAGGGCGTTATCCGTTATGCCCTAAATCAGTTGGGAATGGAAAGTTCGCTAGAGCAAGCAGTGATGGTGGGAGACCGGGAAGATGACTATCAGGCGGCAAAAAATATCGGTATTGCAGTAATCGGGGTTTCTTGGGGAGCTGGTAGCCGAGAGGAATTCCCGGGGGCGCCTTGGGTAACTTCGGTAGCAGAACTAAAAGCGACTTTGCTTGCAAAGTAATAAAAGAAAGGGAAAATTTTGATTAACGAGGACGCGGGCGCGCAGCCAGTAGAGAATCCAGAACTTAAACACCAGATTCCAGACCCGCACCGTCCGGAAGATTTAGTGCGACAGTTCCATCAAGTCTACGGCCTGCCGATCCAACATGACCAGGCGGAAGTCGATCGCGAGCGGGTACACATGCGGATGCGTTTAATCTACGAGGAAGTTAGTGAACTTACCGGCGCGGTTTATGGGGAGCAGGCACGCCGCCTCTTGGAAGAAACCATTTCTTCCTTGCCCGATGACGGCACCCGCGACACTATCGAAACCGCCGATGCTCTCGCAGATTTGGTCTACGTAATCTATGGAATGGCTCTGGAATGCGGGATTTCGCTGCCGGCAGTCCTGCGGGAAGTGCAAGCCTCGAACCTATCGAAATTGGACTCAGAGGGCAGACCGATTTATCGCGAGGATGGAAAAGTACTCAAGGGGGAAAATTTCTTTCCTCCGAACATCAAAAAAGCGTTAGAAACTGGTATTCCTGAGTAGGATAGTTACGAAAGAGTCATTCTTTTTGATAGCGTAAGATAGAGTAAAACCGAAGAAACGATCTTTAGGTTGGTAACCTTTCTGTTAGCTACCCTTCGGGTAGCCAGCGACAGGTTCCGGTCTGATTTAGCTCGCATCTGTTTTGGTATTACCGAGAGCAGATAAAAGGGGAGGTAGCGTGGCTAAAGTAGTAGTCATTGGCGGCGGTTATGGGGGCATAACCGTGGCAGGTGGCCTGGATGACGTAGCGGACGTTACGCTGGTGGAACAAAAAGACCAGTTCGTGCATCACGCTGCGGCGCTGAGGGCAGCGGTCGATTCCGTGTGGGGTCACACCGTGTTTATGCCTTACAGCAGGCTGCTAGAACGCGGCAAAGTTGTGCATGGTACTTGTATGCGCGTAGATGGTCGTACGGTTTATGTTGCCGGACACGATCCTATCGAAGCGGATTTCCTGGTGTTGGCAACGGGAACCACCTACCCCTTCCCGGCAAAACACATGGTGTCCCAGGCTTCGGTGGCAAAGGCTCGCCTCGATCAGACCCGCGATAACTTGGCGCGAGCTAAGCGAGTGATGTTGGTCGGTGCCGGCACCGTGGGCGTAGAATTTGCCGGTGAGCTTACCTCCACTTACCCCGATCTGAAAATCATCATGGTGGACAAGGAGCCATATATTCTGGGCACTCCCGGATACTTGGATTCCCTGCGGGAAAACATCACCAAACAGCTAGAAGAACGCGGTATCGAACTGGTATTGGGCGCCCCCTTAGCCTATATGCCTCCTACGGATGTCGGGATGCTCTCTACCTTCCGGGTAGAAACCCTAGCAGGCGCACCTATCGAAGCCGATATGTGGTTCCTATGCTACGGGGCGCAAACTTCTTCCGGATACCTGCACGGCTCATATTCCCAAGTAATGCATGCCAACGGTACGGTTATGGTAGACGAACACCTACGCGTGAAAGACATGGAAAATGTTTACGCAGTTGGTGACATTACCGATGTACCAGAATCCAAGCGAGCAGATGCTGCCCGCGCCCATGCCCGCGTAGTGATTGCGAATATCCGCGATCAACTATCCGGGCGGGTTCCTTCGACAACCTATGCTCCGGGCAAGGAGTGGGTCATTTTGCCGTTAGGTCCCGATGGCGGTGCCTCGCAGCTAGTTGACCCCGACGGTACGACGCGGATCGTCGGACCGGAAGAAACCGCTGAAATCAAGGGCACCGACCTGATGGTGACCATGATTCGCGGTCAGCTTCACCTGCCCTAAGCATCCAGGTTGCTCAAAGGCCCAGGGGGTAGTGTATCGTGGCTGATCGTTTACAAGTGACCTTCGATAATTTCGTGGGGGCGCTGCAAGCTCACTTGGAGGTCGCGCGCGCCGCTGAAGATCCCGAAGATCCCCAGGTCGCTCTGGCGAGCGAAAAGTTAGAATCCGCATTCTCTGCTTATGATGAAGCGCTATATTCCCAGTTAGGATGCGACCTTCCGCTAGATATTTTCGATGACGACGATATCGACTCCGAAACGCTTTTTGACCATGTTGACCAGGTCTTAGACGCAGAAGAATCCTCCGACTATGACGATGACTTGGATGAAGATGAAGACTACGACTTCGACGAGGACGACGAAGCAGACGAAGAGCTAGATGAAGCTGAACAAGTCCTCTACGGCGAAGAATATGATTTCGACGAAGACGACGAAGAAGAAGAGGACTAGCCTCGCCTAAGCGCTTACCTCATCTAAGGCCACCCGAATCTGATGGGGGACATGAGCATCTGCGGCTTTTAGGACTGCCGCAAATTGCTGGGCGGTGCGCGCCCCGGTAAGAGCGCTGGTAACTCCGGGAGCATCCTTTACCCAGGCTAACGCCAGTTTTAAGGGCTCCCATTCTAAGCCTTCTGCTCCTGCCAATACTGCCTCGATAATGGGCTGGTAGTCGGAAGAAAGATAGGGCGCAACGAACCCTTGCAAATGCTGGGAAGCAGCCCGGGAATCCGGGGGAACATTGGTTTGATACTTGCCAGTTAAAACCCCGCGCCCCAAGGGGGACCAGGCAATAAAACTGGAGTCAAAGTGTTCGCTAGCCGCTAGTACCTCTTCCTCCACCTGGCGGTTAAGTAGCGAGTATTCACCTTGTACCGCTGCTACCTCGTAGTGATCTTGCCCCAACATTACCGCCAGTTCCGCCATTGCCCACGCCGGATAGTTCGATACCCCCACATACCGGGCTCGCCCCGATCGCAGCGCCATTTCTAGAGCGGTTAAAGTTTCCTCTACCCGCACAAACGGGTCATAGTGGTGGACATACCAAAGATCAATATAGGCGGTTCCTAGCCGCTCCAAAGTTTCATCCAGACCGCGCAAAAGATTTGCCCGGGAAGCATCAACTGAGGGAGGATCCCCGGCGCGCACCCCCGCTTTGGAACAAATCACTAGGTCCTCACGGGAAAAATCGCCATCTAGCAGGGTGCCGATTAGTTTTTCAGCTTCCCCCTCCCCGTAGGTGGAGGCAGTATCAAGCAGATTTCCTCCGGCATCTAGGAACATCCTTAACTGTTCGCTTGCCTGTTCCAAGTCGGTATCTCGCCCCCAGGTGAGAGTGCCGAGACCGAGGCAAGAAACTAAAAGTCCGGTGCGTCCTAATCTTCTATGTTCCATATTTCCAGGCTAAGGGGCAAGGCGGTCAGAAGTTTTCAGGCACGGCGTAAGAAAAGCAAATAGGTGGAAAGTTGCGGGGGGCGCCCGCAATCAAAATCTTAAAGCTAGGTTGCGGTGCTAATCGGCGCAAACTTACCCCGTTAACAAGCAGAATCTGGATTGCCGCTTTAAGGGGTGAGGGAAAACACCTAGGCAGGTGGCGAGGTTCAGCCACTTAGGCGATAGGCTTGGTGGTCGTGAATACTTTTGAAGCCATCATTATGGGTCTAGTGCAGGGACTGACCGAGTTCCTGCCGATTTCTTCCTCTGCCCACCTACGGATTCTAGGTTCGCTTTTTGGTGAAGATCCCGGTGCGGCTTTCACTGCGATTACCCAGATTGGGACAGAAACTGCCGTCCTTATCTACTTTTGGAAAGATATCAGCCGCATTGTGGGCAAATGGTTTCAAGCTTTTGCCCCCGCGCGCAGCGGAGTTAATCAAAGCGATCCCGATGTCCGGATGGGATGGATGATTATTGTCGGCTCCCTACCAATCGGGATTTTGGGTCTGCTAGGTCAAGATTGGATTGAAAAAGAGTTCCGCAATATGTGGATCACGGTAGCCATGCTGATTATTTTCGCCCTGTTCTTAGGGGCAGCCGACCGCTGGGGAAAGAAAGAAAAAACCCTGGATCAGCTCTCCTGGGTCCAAGCCATCCTCTTTGGCTTGGCGCAGGCGTTAGCGTTAGTTCCGGGGGTTTCCCGTTCGGGAGGAACTATCACCGCCGGAAGGCTAATGGGATTTACCCGGGTAGCTGCAGCCCGTTACTCTTTCCTGTTAGCGATGCCGGCAGTGTTCGCTTCCGGCTTTTACCAGGCCGCTAAATCGGTAGGACATAATCCCGTAGGTTGGGGGGCAACGATTTTAGCGACAGTGGTGGCTTTTGCCGTAGGTTACGCGGTAATCGTGTGGTTTATGCGCCTGTTGGAAACTAAAACTTTCGCGCCCTTCGTTATCTACCGGCTGCTACTAGGATCTGCGGTAGGAATCGCGCTGGCTGCGGGGGCTCTGTCGGCTTTCGCTTAAAATAAAGGAGGATTATGGGGGCAGTTCTTTTTGATATGGACGGAACCCTAATTGATTCCGAACCCCTCTGGCAACGGGCAGAAGAGGAAATAGCCGCCGATTTTGGTCAAGATTGGAGCTACGAGGACGGGCAGGCTTTAACCGGAAACTCCCTAGTTAAGAGCGCCTCCATAATGATTGAGCGGAAAAATCTGCCGCTAACGCCCGATGAGGTCGTCGAGATGATGATTTCAAAGATGCGTGATTTTTATATTCGTCTAGGAGTTCCCTGGATAGCTGGGGCGCGCGAACTATTAAGTGAACTGTCTGCAGCAAACATCCCCACTGCCATAGTTTCTGCCTCCTATGAAAGTTTGGTGAGCCGGGTTTGTGTCACCGCCCCGAAAGGCTCATTAGAGGTGATGGTTACCGGTTCGGAGCCCAATATGCGGCAAAAACCTTTCGGCGATCCCTACCGTCTGGCGGCGCGTAGGTTAGAAGTTCCGATAGAAAATTGCCTGGTGGTAGAAGATTCAGCTCCGGGACTGGCAGCTGGTAAAGACGCGGGAGCGCGGTTAGCCTTAGTAGGAGAAAGGCAAATTCCCGACATCCCGGCGCCGCGTTTTAGCTCGGTAGCCCATATAAGCCTGAAGGACGTAAAAGAACTTTTGGCTTAAAGCGTTGGTTTAATCCGGTAAATCTGCCTGGGCAGTAAGTAGCTGTTCCACGCCCTCGCTGGAAATCTCGGGGGCGATTCCCTCCATTAACGGGCAGTAGGCGCGGTAGTCACACCAATTGCATAGGGGAGAGCGTCGCGGGGGGAAGTAACCCGAGCGCGCCTGGGCAGCGATTTGCTCCCAAACCGCAAGGATTTCCTCGCTGGTGGCATCAATATCGGCGGGAGCTGGAGTATAGGTGTAAACCTGGCGGTCTTTTAGGAATAGTAGTTGCAGGCGAGCAGGTAGATCCCCATGCGTCAGGTACCACAGCAGGGCATAAAATCGAATCTGGAACTGGTAGGGGCCGATATAGCGTTCGGCGGGGGCTTTGCCAGTCTTGTAATCCACGATTCGTACCAAGCCATCGGGAGAAACATCTACCCGATCAATATAGCCATGCAGGTTCAGGCGATTTTTATTAGTGACCCGCAGATATTTTTCCCGGTGAGCGGGAGAAAGGCGATCAGGGTTTTCCATTTCAAAATAGTTAGCCAACAGCTGGCGAGCTGTTTCTAAGAACTGGTTTTCTGCGCTTTTGTCTTCCCCGAAAAGCTCGCCTAGTAAATCCGGTTTTTCGCTAACTGTTTTTTCCCAGGCTTCTTCCATTTTGCCGCTAGCTGCGGCAAAGTTACGCTCCTTAGCTGGCAGGTCAAAAAGGTGTTCCAGCGCAGCGTGCACCAGGGTTCCTCGCTGACGTACCTGAGATTCTTTAGTAGGAAGTTTATCGATTACCTGGAAACGGAACTGTAGGGGACAGTTGCGAAAAGTACCGATTCTAGAGGGGGAAAGGGCAGCGGCGCGTTTAGAAGAACTCATAACAGTATTCTAGGGTGAGGGAGCCGTGCCTGAAGAAGCTAATAACCGCTAGAATTAGGAAGATGACTCACAAAGAACCAGCAAATGCGCAGGCACAAGCGGACGCGGGCCGAAAGGGCGCCCTCGGGCGCCGGAGGGGAGCCTTTCGGGTAGGCGATCGGGTGCAGCTCCAAGGTGCCTCCGGGGATTTACATACTGTCACTATCACCGAAAATGGCTGGTTTAACACCGCGAAAGCCTCTTTCGCTTTGGCGGAGCTGCTAGGGCGAGAAGAAGGCACCCTGATTCGTTCCCGAGAAGGACGGGAGTTTTTGGCTTTTCGGCCGCGCCGCCTGGACTATACCCTCTCGATGCCCCGGGGTGCCGCCATTATCTACCCGAAGGATGCAGCTCAAATCCTGCAATCTGCCGATATCTTCGCTGGTGCTCGCGTTTTTGAATGTGGAGCCGGTTCTGGGGCGCTCACGATTTCATTATTAGAAATGATCGGGGATATAGGGAAACTGGTTTCCTTGGAAGAACGGGAAGATTTTGCCGATATTGCCCAGGCGAACGTGGATTTGTGGTTTGGCGCTCCCCATCCTGCCTGGCAGCTACGCCGCGGCTCCCTCGGGGAAATCAACCTGGAAAATATTTACGGCAACCACTATTTTGATCGCGCTGTCATAGATCTGTTAGACCCTTGGAACCACCTCGATACCCTCTATAAGCTGCTGGTTCCCGGCGGGGTATTGTGCTGTTACGTTACTACTGTTACTCAGATGTCTACCCTGGTAGAGGCGCTTAGAAGTGATGGGCGCTATGGGTTTACTGCCAGCGAGGAAACTATCCAAAGACAATGGCATACCGAGGGGTTAGCGCTGCGACCGGAACATCAGATGGTGGGACACACCGGCTTCTTGGTTACTTGCCGCACTTTGGCGCGAGGGGCGGCGCGCCCAGAAAAACTTGGTAGCGCCCCCAAGGCGGCAAAAATAAACGGTGGGCAATGGAATCCGGAGAACAACTGGGAAGAGGTACAAGTCGGGCAACGCAACCCTGCGGAGAGGAAGACTCGCCGGGTACGCCGCGACCTAGTGAACCGCGCCGAATACTGGGTACGCGGAAATAAATCTGAAGTCAGTTCACCCCCGCCTGAGCCCGATACTAGCTTGGGTGCACCCTCCTAAAATGTTTACCACCTTGGACACTTGCGGCAGCTAGCGGGCAAAACTAATAGGCTGAAAGAGCTTTAGGGAAAGGAAACTCATGCCGGATGCTAACGAAGATCAGTTGCAGGCGCTCAAAAGCGAAGTTACTTCCTTAAAGGGGAAAAATAAGCGGCTATCAACAGCTCTGGGGGCAGCTCGCGAACAGGTAGTGGCGATCCACCAACAGCTTGCTGATCTAGGTAAACCCCCCGCCACGGTGGCAGTGATTGCCGAAAATCCAGTTAAAGCCGGTCAGGTGCGCCTGTTTTTGAACGGGAAACCGATGGTCTTGCGAGTACACCCGGACGTGAAAGCAGAACATTTACAGGTCGGGATAGAAGTTTTAGTCAATGAGGAAATGGTGGTTTCTAAAATCCTTTCCTATCCCCATACCGGCACCTTGGCGCAGGTAGGAGAGGTGATGCCTAAGGGGCGCGTCCTGGTGCGGCTGGCAAATACCGATACGGAGATCGTTCCGTTAGCGGCTCCCCTGGTTGGAAAAGTGCAGGTAGGGGACTCTCTGTTGCTGGAAGCACGCAGCGGGATTGCAGTGCAAAAAGTCCAAAGAGGAGAGGTTGAGCAGCTGCTCGCTCCCCAAATCCCCAATGTTTCCTATAAACAGATTGGAGGATTGGAAAAGCAGATTGAAACTATCCGAGACGCCGTAGAGCTGCCGTTTATACACCCCGAACTTTATCGGCGCTACGGGCTGAGCGCCCCGAAAGGAATCTTGCTTTATGGCCCGCCCGGCTGCGGAAAAACCCTGATAGCCAAGGCAGTAGCCACATCCTTAGGGGCAAACGCCCAGGGAAAATCCTCCTATTTCTTGTCAATAAAAGGCCCGGAACTGCTCTCTAAGTTCGTAGGGGAAACCGAGCGGCAAATCCGGGCGATTTTTTCGCGGGCGCGCCAACTCGCTAGCAACGAGCATCCGGTAGTGATTTTCTTTGACGAGATGGAGGCACTGTTCCGTACCCGAGGCTCAGGGATTTCTTCCGATGTGGAAACTATGATTGTTCCCCAGCTGCTTTCCGAGATTGATGGGGTAGAGGCGCTTTCTAATGTAATCGTGATTGGGGCATCTAACCGCGAAGACATGATTGATCCCGCGGTGCTGCGACCGGGGCGCCTGGATGTACGGGTCCGCATTGAGCGACCTAATTTGGAGCAGGCTGGGCAAATTTTTGATATTCATCTGGGAAATAACGTGCCAGTAGAAATCGAGGAGGAAACTTCTCCCGCAGCTGGGCGGGAAAAACTGCGGGAAAAACTGGTGGCTTTGCTTGCGGAGGAATCCCCGCGCACCCAGATTTATGAAGTTGCTTATGAGAACGGTAAACGGGAAATAGTGTATGCGCATTCGCTGCTTTCCGGAGCGATGATTGCTTCCATTGTGGAGCGGGCAAAGAAAGCCGCAATTAAAGATTCGCTGCAAAATCAGGGCAAAGTTAATGGTTTAAGTTTTGGTCACGTGGAAAGTGCCGCCGCAGAAGAAATCCGAGAAACCGCGGCTTTGGGAGCTTCTACTGATCCCGGTGAATGGGCGCGAACTCTGGGAGTGAGGGGCACGCGGATAGTGGACGTGCGTAGCCTGCAATAGGAGAAACCATGACCGAAAACGCTATAAAACGCCCTATGGGAACCGAAACTGAGTTCGGGATTATCCAGCCGGGAAATATCTATGCCAATCCGGTTGCCCTTTCTACCCAGGTAGTGGCTGCCTACCGGGATCAATCGCGCCCCTGGGAGGCAGTTACCTGGGATTATGAGGGCGAAAATCCGCTGCAGGATATGCGAGGATTCTCCCTCAGCCCCCGCGAGGCTGACCCCTCGCAGCTAACCAATAATCCCGAGCAACTGGCACCTGCAGGTCCCGGAGTGCGCGCGGTTGCCCGCCCCAGCGCCCAAGAGACTGCGCTGCCCAAGCCGAGCGCCTGCGTACTGACTAACGGCGCACGCCTTTATGTGGATCATGCCCACCCGGAATACTCTTCCCCGGAAACTTTGGATCCCAAGCAGGGGGCGCTCTATGACGCGGCCGGAGACTTGATTGCTCGCCGCGCAATGCAACTAGCTGCCCAAAGCGGTAATGACATTCGGCTTTTTAAGAACAACGTTGACGGTAAAGGTGCCGCCTACGGCAGCCACGAAAACTATCTTTTGCGCCGCGACCTAGACTTTTTTGACTTAGCCCAAAACCTGATTCCCTTCCTAGTTACTCGCCCGCTTATCTGCGGAGCCGGGCGGGTAGGTATCGGACAGCGCTCCCAAAAAGCTGGTTTCCAGATTTCTCAACGCGCCGACTATGTAGAAAATGATATTGGTCTAGAAACTACCTTTAACCGGCCTATAGTTAATACCCGCGATGAACCGCATGCCAATGCCCGCAAGTGGCGGCGGCTACATATTATCGGGGGAGACGCCAACCGTTTCCAATACTCCACCTACCTGCGGTTAGGTAGTACCGCTGCTTACTTGTGGTTCCTGGAAAATGCGAATCCCTCGGAGCTGAAAGCCCTGGAAGACCTGCGAATCACTACTGATCCGGTAGAGGAAACCTGGGCAGTTTCCCATGACTTGTCGCTGACTCATCGTCTGGAAACCGCCTCGGGGCCGCTTACCGCCCTTCAGATTCAAAAGGAAATCCTGCTCGCTATCGACGGGGCGTTAGAAAAGCGTGGCGGAGCAGAGGAAGCCAGTGCCGCTTTGCTTGCCGACTGGCAGCAAATCCTCGATTCCTTAGCGACTGACCGAGAGCAGGCGGCGCGCAAAGTAGAGTGGGTAGGTAAATTTCAGCTCTTGGAACGGATGCGTAAGCGTCTTAGTTGCGAATGGGATCATCCGAAACTACAAGCCTTGGATTTGCAGTGGGCTGCATTAGAGCCGGGGATTTTTGAAAGTCTGTGCGCAGCCGGAATGGTTCAGCAACTGTTTAGCGAGGAAGAAGTATCGCAAGCAGTCTCGCAGGCTCCGCGCGGAGGGCGAGCCTGGGTGCGAGGCATGGCGGTAGCTAAACTTCCCCAGGTCAAGAAAGGATCGTGGGAATCGCTGCTCCTAGACTTAGGGGGCGAAAAACTTCTACGCTTCAACCTGGGGGATCCGGCGCGTTGCGCCAGTGAAGCAGAAATGCGCGCCCTCGAAAAAGGGGACGCTGCCGCTTTTGCCCGTGCCCTTGCCAAAAGCGGAGATAAGGAAAAACCGGCAAAACAATTCTAGGCTTTACCCTATTAGGAGGAAATAAAAGTGGTACAGGAACAAATAAATGCCCCCGGCGGGAAGAATGATGGTCTTGACGAGGCGGTAGAAGCTGCGCAGGCACAAATCAACGCTCCCGCGATAGACGCCCTCTTAGAGCAAATCGATACCGTGCTGGAAACCGATGCCCAAGCCTTTGTGGAAGGCTTCGTACAAAAGGGTGGGGAATAACCCTTGCGGAGGATCTTCGGGATAGAAACCGAGTATGGCATTATTTGTGCTGCCCCTCAGGGGCGTCCCCCCATCGATGCGGAACAGGCTGCACGCCGCCTCTTTAACCCGGTAGTTAACCGTCATCGTTCCTCCAATGTATTTTTAGGTAACGGAGGACGCCTTTACCTGGATGTGGGGTCACATCCGGAATATGCGACTGCCGAATGTGACTGCTTAACGGATTTGCTGGCGCAAGACATAGCGGGACAAGAAATTTTTTCCGACCTGGTAGCCACCACTAATCAGCAACTAGCAGCTGATGGTATTAACGGTCAGATTCACCTTTTTAAGAATAATCGTGACTCTCAGGGGAACTCTTGCGGGTGCCACGAAAACTATCTGCTGCATCGCTCCGCCGATTTTATGGGAATGGCAGATGCGCTAATCGCCTTCTTTATTACCCGCCAAATCCTGGTGGGAGCCGGGCTAATCGATGAAGAGGGGGGATACCATTTTTCCCAGCGCGCCGATAAAATGTATGATCCGATTTCGGCGGCCACTACCCGGGCGCGTCCCATTATCAACACTCGTGACGAACCGCTAGCGGATTCGAGCGAATATCGCCGGATGCACGTAATCGTAGGGGACTCTAATATCTGCGAAGCCACTACCGCCCTAAAAGTGGGGATGACGATTGCTTTACTGGATGCGATTG
>ERZ1673752.1247-NODE-1247-length-36566-cov-39.381145_pt1 | contig 36566 bp, 30 predicted proteins | sample MGYA00580195_ERZ1673752 | MGnify/ENA primary metagenome ERZ1673752 (study PRJEB41218, sample SAMN15661744) | gut metagenome | host: Homo sapiens | place: Canada: London | collected 2015-08-20/2019-03-30 | study: EMG produced TPA metagenomics assembly of...
GTGTCCCCATACGCTTGTCGGGGTAGCCGGTCTGCTCAAAGGGCTGCTCCGTGCCACGTCCCTCGCTCCAGCAGGTTCCCTCGATGAAGCAGAGGGTGGGGTAGAGCAGCAGGGCGCGATCGCTCCGGAGGTTGGGGCTCGGACGGACGGGCAGGCTGTAGTGGTCGCCGTGCTTCCACCCGAGGAGGGTGACGATGGTCAGGTCGGCGGTGAGTCCCTCACCGAGCCAGCCCTCGCCATTGATCATCTGTCCCAGCTCGCCCATGGTGAGGCCGTGGACAGCGGGGATGGGGAGCATCCCAACGAAGGAGCGGTACTTCATGTCCCTTAGCACAGGACCATCGACCGCATCGTGGGGATTGGGGCGGTCGAGGATGATGATCGGGGTGCCGGTCTCGGCGCAGGTCTGCATGACGTAGTAGAGGGTGCTGATGTAGGTAAAGAAGCGTACCCCCACGTCCTGCAGGTCGAAGAGGATCACATCCAGCCCGGCGAAGTCCTCAGCGGTAGGCTTGCGGTGCTTGCCGTAGAGTGAGATGACCGGCAAGCCGGAGACCGGGTCCGTGGCGGAGTCGACCTTTGCCCCTGCATCGGCCATGGCGCGGAAGCCATGCTCGGGGGAGAAGAGGCGCCTCACCTTGACCTCGTGGTCTATCAGGGCATCAAGGAGAAAGGTGTGGGCTGAGTCAGTCTGCACGGCCGCTTGATTGGCGACCAGTCCCACGCTCCTCCCCTCGGTGAGGCGGACGATCTCGTCCATCCGGTCGGCCCCCACCTGCAGCTGTGCTGAGGCAGAGAGAGCGGGGAGTAGAAGCAGCAGGGCGAGGGCGATGGATTGTCTTACTGTCATAGGTGGGGAGAAATCATCTAGCTGTATGTGCAAAAGCTTGGTCCGTATGGGAGATTTCTAATACCGATATTAGTCGTGTCTAATATCGGTAAAAGGATTTTCTTTTACCGGTATTAGATTTCTCTAATACCGATATTAGCTCCGTCTGTCTTCTCCTGAAATTAGTTGACATGGTCGAGGGTTGTTTTCCTTTTCATCATCACTTGGGATGCTTGTCCATAACGGCGCGCACCGAGCCCGTCTCGAGGAGCTCTGCCTGAGCGCGGTCGTGGGACCAGCCGTAATAGTCCATCAGCATGCGGGTACCACGCTCGACTAATTTCTTATTACTCAGCTGCATGTCGACCATGCGATTGCCCTCCACGCGACCCATATGGATCATGAGGGAGCTGGAGATCATATTGAGCACCATCTTCTGCGCCGTGCCACTCTTCATACGGGAGCTGCCGGTGACGTACTCCGGCCCCACGACGGTGACGATGGGGTGCTTGGCGGTGAGGGCGATGGGGGAGCCGGGGTTGGAGGTGATGCCTCCGGTGACCAGTCCCCTGCGATTGGCTTCTCTGAGTCCGCCGAGGACGTAGGGGGTGGTGCCGCTTGCGGCAATGCCGATGACGGAGTCTGCCTCGCTGATGTCGTAGGCGGACATATCCACCCAGGCTTGGTCAGCGATGTCCTCAGCATTCTCCACCGGGTGGCGGAGGGCGTAGTCGCCACCTGCGATCAGTCCGATGAAGAGCGTCAGTGGCATGCCATAGGTGGGCGGGATCTCGGAGGCATCGAGGACGCCGAGACGCCCGCTGGTGCCGGCACCGATGTAGAAGACCCGCCCGCCCCGCTCCATACGTGGGAGGATGTCGTCCACGAGGTCGGCGATGGCGGGGATCACCTCCCGGACTGCGTCGGCGACCTTGTGGTCCTCGCGGTTGATGTCCGTGAGCAGCTCGAGCGTACTCTTCTCCTCTAAGTGGTCGTAGAGGGAGGCGGACTCGGTGATATTGGTGAAGTCGGTACTCATCTCTTGATCGTGTGGTAGCGGACCAGCCCCTCCATAGGTGCGGAGAGGATCTGCCCCAGATGTATGCCCTCAGCCTCTGCTGCCTCCTTGAGGACCGCGTGGAAGTTGTGTGCAATGGAGCCGACGGAGTGTACCGGCGTGATCTCCCAGCCGTCGTAGAGCATCACATTTCTCCTAAGGAAGGAGCGGAAGCACTCCAGCGCCATAGACCGCACCTCGGGCACATCGATCTGCTTGCGGATGAAGGGGGCGAGTGAGGCGAGGAAGCGACTGGGTTGCGACTCCTTGTAGACCCGCTCGAGGACGGTGGCTGTGGTGATCTCAGGGTAGGTCTCCTCGAAGTCTCTCACGACGCTCTCGGGGAGCAGCCCCTTGAGGAGGTCGGCGATGAAGTGCTTGCCGAGGACCGCCCCACTGCCCTCGTCACCGAGGATGTAGCCGAGTGGAGGGACGTTGGATACGATCGTCTCGCCATCGTAGCGACAGGAGTTGGCGCCGGTGCCGAGGATGCAGACAATGCCCGGCTCGTGACCGCAGAGGGCGCGGGCGGCACCGAGCATGTCGGTCATCACCGTCACCTCGCCCACCAGTAGACTGCCGATAGCCTGGCGGATCATCGGTTGCTTCTCATCCCTCGCACCGGAGCCGTAGAAGTAGATCCTCGTGAAGCAGTCCACGGGGAGCATCGGCAGGAGCTGTGTCCGGATCTCGTCCCGGATCTCGTCCTGGGTGACGAAGTAGGGATTGAGCCCCTTGGTGTAGGCGTGTGCCACCACCTCTCCCGTCAGGTCATCCATGGCGGTCCACTCCGTCTTGGTGGAGCCACTGTCGGCGATAAGTATCATAGCTTGACGAATGTCTTTTTCTTGTATAGCATATAGGCGAGGATCCGCCCCTTGGCCTGCTCCGTACTCATGCCTTCGCTGCCTTATGGCTACAGATCAGCAGCCCCAGCATCGTGAAGAGGGCGTTGATGATCAGGATCTCGTAGCTGAAGTGGTAACCGCCGAACCACTCTACAGAGTGTCTGTCGAGGATGTAGCAGAGGATCGGCGACAGGATCACCACGATGGGGATCAGTCGGTCGCACACCCGTCGCCCGGAGATGATGCCGAAGGTGAAGAGTCCCAGCAGCGGCCCGTAGGTGTAGCTGGCGAGGACGTAGACGGCATTGATCACCGAGGTATTATTGAGTATCTCGAAGGCGATGATGCAGAGACCCATCAGTAGCGCCATCCCCACGTGGACCCACTTGCGGGTCTTCTCGAGGCGCTTTTCCTCTTTTTCCTTGGCCCCCAGGATGTCGATGGTGAAGGAGGTGGTGAGTGCGGTCAGCGCTGAGCCGGCTGCGGGGAAGGCTGCCGCGACAAGTCCGATGATGAAGAGGATCCCGACGACCTCAGGGAAGAAGTCTCCCGTCGCGAGGAAGGGGAAGACCTGGTCACTGCTCTCCGGGAGCCGGATGCCCATCTGCTCCGCATAGGTGTAGAGCAGCACCCCAAGCATGAGGAAGAGGGCGATGACGAAGAATTGGAAGACCGAGCTGACGATCATATTTCGCCGCGCCTCCGTGTCGCTCTTGCAGCTCAGGTTGCGCTGCATCATATCCTGGTCCAGCCCGGTCGTCGCCACCATCGTGAAGGCACCGGCGAGGAATTGCTTCCAGAAGAAGCGCTTGTCATTGATGTCGTCGAAGAAGAATACCTGCGACATACGGCTCTCCCGGATCGTCGTCACCACACCTCCGAAGTCGAGCCCCAGCCCCTTGGCGATGAATACGATCGAGAGAACTACCGAGGCGACGAGGCAGATCGTCTTGAGCACATCAACGCTGACGATGCTCTTTACCCCACCGAAGAAGGTGTAGATCCAGACAAAGAGGACCGTCATCAGGACATTGAGGAGGAAGGGTAGCCCCAGCGGGTCAAAGACCAGTAGCTGCATCGTCAGCACGACGAGGAAGATACGCACCGAGGCACCGAGCATCTTGGAGACAAAGAAGAGCCAAGCACCGGTCTTGTAGCTCGTCATCCCGAAGCGATCCCTCAGGTACTCGTAGATGGAGAAGAGCTTGATGCGGTAGAAGAGTGGCACGAGCACAAAAGCGATCAACGCCTGTCCCACGATGAAGCCAAGCGCCATCTGCAGGTAGGCCATACTGCTACCGGAGACCATCCCCGGGACGGAGACAAAGGTGACGCCGCTGATGCCTGAGCCGATCATCGCTATTGCGACGACCATCCAGTTATTGGACCGGTTCCCAATGAAAAATCCCGCATTGTCCGCCTCATGCCCCGCCCTATAGGAGACGATGAACATAAGGAGGAAGTAGCCCAGTGTCAGACCAAGTACTAAGTAAGGTGACATAGTGTGGTGGCTTGAGGTTGGTGTCGATCTCTCACCGAGTGGTGCCCGAGTGACGATCGGTGGTGTACTATTAGTGAGGCCCTATGCTATTGGTCCCACGGACAGATACCCATAGCGAAGGTCTGCTCCGTTGACTTGCCGATACAGTCGCCCCGCGACCACTGTACGGTAAATCAAGTATATCGGCTTATCTGGGTGCTAAGGTAGTCAAAGTTGCCGAATCACAGGTGTTAAAATAATATTCTCACATGCGGTCTCCCACGCCATGTGCGATTCCGCCGACCGGGTGACCTCTTGATACTCCTACCTATCCCGCAGGGGGTGGCGCTTCAGAGAGTTCGTCACTCCTCAGCCGTAGATTGAGCCGCAAGACGGAGAAGACCACTGGAGACGCTTTCTTTTGATCAGGGAGAGACACGAAGTGATAACCCTTGCAGCGGGGGTACTATATTATTTGCATGATGGTGCGAAGCGCAAGGGGCGCTCGTAATGGTGATCGCCGGAGGAATTAATGTCCCTGCGGGAATGAACAGCGAGGCACCCCGGCAGGGGTGCACGGTATTTAGACCGGGTGTCGAGGAGGGGCGAAAGCCCCGACGAAGACCCCGGGATAGTTCGGTGGGAAAAATCCTCACGACCCCGCCAGGGTGTCGCACTACCAAGTTTGCCCGTGGAGTGCGACACCCTATCGGGGTCGTATATCTTTCCTGAGGTTTTCTTTCCCGGGGTCATCGGCACTTCGTGCCTCGACACCCGGTCTAAAAGCCGATGATCCCTCCGGGGCTCCGCCCCTGCGGGATCGGCAGGCTGGATTGCACAGCGACAGGGATTATCACTTCTTTGATGTAGAGCTCAGGTGCGTCAGCCCCGCGTCACCTCTGGACCAAAAGGTTTGGGCAAGGATTATTTGCTACATTTGTGGGAGATGTGGGGCGGGTCACTAATATAATAGTGTAGATACTACTATGGAGATAGCAATCATAGGTACCGGCTACGTCGGTCTGGTGACGGGGACCTGCTTTGCAGAGATGGGGGTCCGCGTCCACTGCGTTGATACCGATACCACCAAGATAGAGCGGCTTAGGGGCGGAGAGATCCCGATCTATGAGCCGGGGCTGGATGAGATGGTCCGTCGCAATACAGAGGAGGGGCGTCTCTCCTTCCACACCGACCTCGCAGAGTGTATCAATGACGTGGAGATCGTCTTCATCGCCGTCGGTACGCCTCCCACCGAGAGTGGGGATGCGGACCTGAAGTATGTCCGTGCCGTCGCACAGCAACTGGGGCGGCTGATCCGTAAGGATATGCTTGTGGTGACGAAGAGCACCGTGCCGGTGGGGACCAGCCCCAAGGTGATGGCCGAGATCCGGAAGGGACTAGAGGCGCGCGGTCTGACCGACCTGAGGGTCGAGGTGGCGAATAATCCGGAGTTCCTCAAGGAGGGCAATGCGATCAAGGACTTCATGAGCCCCGACCGGGTGGTGATCGGACTGGAGAGCGACTGGGCGAAGGAGCTGCTGACGAGACTTTATCGCCCCTTCTTGATCCGAAACTTCAGGGTCCTCTTTATGGACATACCGAGCTCGGAGCTGACGAAGTATGCGAGCAATGCAATGCTGGCCACGAGGATCAGCTTTATGAATCAGCTTGCCAACCTTGCCGACAAGCTGGGTGCCGATGTGGATATGATCCGTCAGGGGATGGGTGCCGACCACCGGATCGGCTCCGCCTTCCTCTACGCCGGTAGCGGCTACGGAGGCTCCTGCTTCCCTAAGGATGTGCAGGCACTTGCCAAGACCGGTGAGGAAGAGGGGGTCCCGATGACCATCGTCAAGGAGGTGCATCGGGTCAATGAAGCTCAGAAGAGGATCCCCTACGAGAAGCTCACCCGTCTGATCGGTAGCGACCTGAGGGGTAAGCGGATCGCTGTCTGGGGACTGGCCTTCAAGCCCGAGACGGACGATATGAGGGAGGCGACCTCTATCGTGGTGATCCGTCAGCTCATCGAGGCTGGGGCGGAGGTGGTCGCCTGCGACCCTATTGCGATCGAGACCGCTAAGCGAGTGCTCCCGGACGGAGTGGAGTACACCAAGGATCTCTACCGATCGGTCGAGGGGGCGGATGCGCTGCTGCTCTTGACGGAGTGGAAGATCTTCCGGCTACCCAATTGGACCCGGATCAAGGAGCTGATGAGGGGAGACGTGGTGATCGACGGACGTAATATCTACGATGCCTCCGAGATAAAGAGACTGGGTCTCCGGTATGATGGCATCGGCAGGAGGTAAACGATGCACGCCTATATATAATGAGTGAAATGATCATCCGAAGCATCCTGGACACGGATCTCTATAAATTCACGACCGGGTATGCGTATATGAAGCTTTTCCCCAGAGCGTGGGGAAGGTTTGAATTCATCGACCGCAACGACTTAGTCTACCCTGAGGGCTTCGCTGAGAGCCTCCACCGGGAGATCGTGCGGATGAGTGAGCTGCGACTGACTCATGAGGAGGCAGACTTCCTCCGGCAGGAGTGCCCCTATCTGCCACCCCTTTACATAGACTACCTCAAGGGCTACAGCTACGACCCGGAGGAGGTGACGATCGAGCAGGATGCTGAGGGGCACCTCCACATATCGGCTGAGGGGCTGCTCTACCGCATCACGCTCTGGGAGACGCCGATCCTGGCGATGGTGTCGGAGCTCTACTACCGGGAGACCGGTCAGCAGCCCGACCTGGAGCTGACCTACTCCAAGGCGCTCGAGAAGGCTCAGGCTATGCAGGAGCATGGGCTACAGGTGAGTCTCTTCGGTATGCGGCGCCGCTTCAGCAGCGAGGTGGAGGATCTGGTGACACGGATCCTCTGCGAGCATGGGGGGAAGTACTTCTTCGGCACCAGCAACGTCTACTATGCGATGAAGCATGGCATCCGCGTCACCGGGACCCATCCGCACGAGTGGGTGCAGTTTCACGCTGCAATCTACGGCTACAAGATGGCCAACTATATGGCTATGGAGGACTGGATCGACGTCTATGACGGAGACCTCGGCACGGTGCTTACCGACACCTTCACGACCGACGTTTTTCTCCAAAACTTCTCCAAGAAGCATGCGGCACTCTTCACCTCCCTCCGTCAGGATAGCGGCGACCCTCAGACCTTCACCGACAAGGTGCTGGCGAAGTACAGGGAGCTGCGGATAGATCCTAAGACGAAGTATCTCGTCTTCTCCGACGCCCTCGACGTGGATAAGGCTGCGGCGATCAAGGAGTATTGCGACGGCAAGATCAGGGCCACCTTCGGGATCGGGACCAACCTGACCAACGATGTCGGGCATGGGATCAAGCCGATGAATATCGTGATGAAGCTCTTTGCCTGCAAGCTCGACGAGAAGATGCCGTGGCAGGACACCGTCAAGCTCTCCGACTCGGTCGGGAAGCATACCGGTGAGCCGGAGGAGATCGATCTGGCCATGCGAGTGTTACGTATTGAGGAATAAGAGAAAATGAATATAGATAAGGAGATCGACCAGCTGGTCGACATCATAGGAGATGAGGTGAAGCAGCTCGCCGCTCGCGAGCCACACGGTCTCTACGAGCCGATCCGGTACATCCTCTCGCAGGGAGGGAAGCGTCTCAGACCGCTCCTCGCACTGCTGACGTACCGCGCTTTCTGTCCCGAGGGGGCGGTGGAGGAGGTGGCGCCGGTGATGAAAGCTGTGGAGACCTTTCACAACTTCACCCTCATCCACGACGACATCATGGACGATGCCCCGATGCGCCGCGGAGAGCCCACGGTCTATAAGAAGTGGGGCGCCAATGTCGGGATCCTCTCCGGTGATGCGATGCTGGTGGAGGCGTACCGCTGCCTGGAGTCGATCCGCCCGGAGTACTTGGGACAGATCTTCTCGCTCTTCAATACGATGGCCGATGCGATCTGTCGCGGGCAGCAGTATGACCTCGAGTTTGAGACCACACCGCTCTCCTCCCTGACGATCGGTAGCTACCTCCGGATGATCAGCCTCAAGACCTCGGCCCTCTTCCGCGGAAGTATGGTGATGGGAGCGACGGTTGCCGGTGCTTCGGTCGAGGATCGGGAGCATGTCGCACAAGCTGCGGAGCTGATGGGTCTCGCCTTCCAGATTATGGATGACTACCTCGATGTCTACGGCGAGGCGAAGTTTGGCAAGCGCAAGGGGGGAGACATTATAGATAGGAAAAAGACTTGGCTCCTCCTCCGCCTCTACGAGTGCGACCCAAGGCGTGCGGAGGAGGCGCTCGCCATCGAGAGCGAGGCGGATCGGATAGCATCTGTGACCAACCTCTACGAGCAGTGGAATATCCACGCTGAGGCGCTGAGGCAGGTAGATCAGTACACCGAGGCTGCTCTCGAGGAGCTGCGAGCCCTCTCTGTCGACACCTCGGCACTTGAGCACATCATCTCCACGCTGACCGGAAGAGCCGTCTGATGTATCCGCTCATCGATACGCACGCTCACCTCTACTCGGAGGAGTTTGACGAAGATCGCCCTGAGGTGATCCGTCGCTGTCGGGAGGCGGGTCTCACTGCGGTCCTGCTCCCCAATACCTCGTGCGAGTACATTGCTCGCCTGAGAGAGATGGTGACTATGGCACCGGACCTCTTCGTCCCTATGATCGGTCTCGAGCCCACCGATGTGGGCGAGGACTGGGAGGAGCAGCTGGATGCGCTCGAGAGGGAGCTGCGGACCAGCCGGGGGTACTATCGTGGTATCGGTGAGATCGGGCTGGACTACTACTGGAGCGTAGAGTGGAGGGAGCAGATGATCGAGGCCTTTCGCCGTCAGGTGGAGTGGGCGAGGGAGCTCGACCTACCGATGAGCATGCACACGCGTGCCGCTGTGCCGGAGGCTGTGGAGCTCCTGCGAGAGTGGGGACTTGATGGGCTGCGGGGGGTCTTCCACTCCTTCTCCGAGTCGGAGGACGACCTGGAGGCGATCCTCAGTCTCGGAGAGCGATTTATGGTAGGGATCAATGGCATCGTTACCTTCCGCAACTCCCGACTCCGAGAGGTGATCAAGGATCGCCTGCCGCTCGCTCGCCTCGTCGTGGAGACCGACAGCCCCTATCTCTCGCCTGAGCCAAAGAGAGGACGACGAAATGAATCGTCTCACATCATCCATATTGTGAGGTGCTTAGCCGATATATACGAGGTGAGCGAGGAGGAAATGCGGCATCAGCTTTTTGTCAATTCTCGTAAAATGTTTAATTTAGCACCTGAAACCACCGATCCATAGGGGGAGTCAGGGTGGTAGACAAACTTTTTTCGCTAAAAGCGCCAACTTTTTGGCGTGGTTGGAGGAATTAAGGTAGATTTGTACGATCAATGAGTGATCGAAAGGCTCGGACAGCGGTCCGTGGCGTGTAGTCCGAGAGGGATAAATCGCTGTAGGGGAGGAGATCACATATATATGGAGAGATGCTCGAGTGGCTGAAGAGGCACGCCTGGAAAGCGTGTAAACGTCAAAAGCGTTTCGAGGGTTCGAATCCCTCTCTCTCCGCAAAAGGGGGTATCCTTGCTGCAGAACCAGGCAGAGGAGACTAACCGAAAGTACCTCGTCAGGGCTGAATGGAAGCGAAACCACCTAAAGATATTGTTTTACCAAAAATCACTAATCTTAAAAAGAACTTACAATGAAAAGATTTCTAGTAAGCATCGCCTTGGCCGGTCTTATGACGGTGGGGTTTGCCGGTGCATCTTTTGCACAGGACGAGGCTACAACAGAGCCTGAGGCTACCGAGCAGGCAGCTCCCGCTGTAACTGAGACTGAGACTGAGACTCTCTCTGCTGAGGTACCTGTGGCTGCTGAGAGTGAGGGTTTCCACCAGGCACTTAAGACTAAGTTTATCGAGGGTGGCCCCGGCTTTATGGCCATCATCTCTCTCGTTATGATCCTCGGTCTGGCATTCTGCCTCGAGCGTATCATCTACCTGAACCTTGCCGATACCAATAGCAAGAAGCTCCTCGATGAGATCCGTGCTGCCCTCGACCGTGGTGACGTCAATGGCGCCCTCGCTATCGCTCGTGACACCCGTGGTCCTATCGCCTCTATCGCTTACCAGTCCCTCCTCCGCATCGACCAGGGTCCTGAGGCAGTAGAGCGCGCCATCACCGCTTATGGTGGTGTACAGGCCAGCCTCCTCGAGAAGAATATGTCCTGGATCACCCTCTTCATCGCCCTCGCACCGTCACTCGGATTCTTCGGAACCGTGATCGGTCTTGTACAGGCCTTCGATACGATCGAGCAGGTCGGTGATATCAGCCCGACGGTCGTTGCCGGTGGTATGAAGGTCGCCCTGATCACCACCATCTACGGTCTTATCGTAGCGATGATCCTCCAGGTGCTTTACAACTACATCCTCTCTCGCTATGAGAGTATCCTGAGTGATATGGAGGACGCCTCCATCACCCTCGTGGATTATATGATCGATTTCACAAGCAAGCGCGGAGTACAGCATCGTATCTAAACCATCATGGCAGTAAAGAAAATTCGTAAAATATCGAGCACTGTCCTGATCGTTCTGGCTCTCATCGGTGTTGTGGCCTTTGGCATGACCGTCTTCGGCGGTTACGTTGACCCCAATGCTGAGTACCCCGAGCCCGTATTCACCAATGTACTCCTCTACACGGTGTACGGTATGGTCGCTATTGCCTTCTTGGCAATGATCATCTTCGGAATTGTCGGATTTGCTCAGTCCTTTAAGACCAATCGCAAGGCAGCCCTCGGCGGTCTTGGTGCGCTCCTGGGACTGGTAGTGCTCATGGTCATTGCCTACTTCGTAGGTAGTGATGCTCCACTTCGCGTGGGTGTGGATGCTCAGCAATTCAACACCCCGTCTTGGCTGAAGTTGGCTGATATGTGCATGTTTACCATCTATGCACTCATTGTGATTAACGTCCTCGCACTGGTCGTGACCTCGTTCATGTCTGCAGGACCCAAGCAGCACGCATCAGCATCTGAGAAGAAGGCTTAAGTAACATCGTAAAAGAACAATACTATGGCAGGAAAAACAAAGAAGGTGCCCAGCATCAATGGGTCCTCGACTGCGGATATTTCTTTTATCATGCTACTTTTCTTCCTTCTGACCACCTCTATGGGATCAGATAAGGGTATCGCTCGTCAGCTGCCCCCTGCACCCACCGAGGATCAGCAGGACGTCATGATCGACGTCAATAGGCGTAACATGCTGCGCGTACTGGTGAATAGTAATGGTCAGATCCTTGCCAATGGCGAGGTGATGACGATTGATCAGCTCAAGCAGAAGGTGAAGGACTTCGTGCTTAATCCCACGAACGACCCGACCCTCCCCGAGCTGACTCCGGAGGAATTTCCCTATATCGGCCAGCAGATGGTGACGAAGAATCACGTCATCTCTCTGACCAATAACGTGGATACCAAGTACTCCGACTATATCGCCGTGCAAAACATCCTCACCAAGGCTTACAATGAGCTGCGTGATGAGTTGGCGCAGAAGCAATGGAACAAGCACTTTGAGGATCTTCCCAAGGAGTACCAGGAGGTGCTCGTGGATCGCTTCCCGCAGAAGATCTCTGAGGCTGAACCACGTGAGTACGGCTCGCAGAAGAAATAATCTTGAGCAGAACTAAAGAAGTAGTATGAGTAGATTTACCAAAAAAGGTGAGAAAGAAGTTCCTGAGCTGAACACCATGTCGCTCCCGGACTTGATCTTCTCTCTGCTGTTCTTCTTCATGATCGTCACCACGGCACGTGAGGTGACTCTGAAGGTACAGCTACGTCTCCCCAAGGCTACCGAACTTACCAAGCTCGAGAGAAAGTCTCTGGCCACCTTCCTCTACATGGGTGTTCCGCTGAAGCAGTACCAGGCCAAGTATGGTACGGAGGCTGCTATCCAGCTCAATGATAAGTTTGCATCGCCTAATGATATCTTTGACTTCATCGCACAGGAGAAGAACTCTATGTCTGAGGCTGACGCCCAGTACATGACGACGATCCTGAAGATCGATGGAGACACAAAGATGGGTATCGTAACAGAAGTCAAGCAGAAGTTGCGTGAAGCTAACGCACTTAAGATATTCTACTCCAGCGTGCCTGATACTGAGGTAGCTCAGTAAGGGCATATGGAGCCACCGGGGTAAGTCCCCGGTCGGGTAATACCACCTACAGCAGGGATCTCTCTTCGCCGAGAGGTCCCTGCTTTTTTTGTGCCTCCCATCAAGACTTCGGGGGTGTTGCATTTGAGCTTAACGGCAAAGGTGATGTTCCCTGTCGCTGTGCAATCACGTTGGCTGATCCTCGCTCTGGTGCTACTGCCTGCCGATCCCGCAGGCGCGAAGCCCCAGAGGGATCCTCGCTTTTTTTAACCTCGTGTGGAGACACGAAGTGCCGTCGACCCCTGGAACCGATGACGCAAATAAGATATATGACCCCGCCAGTGTGTCGCACTGATTGACTGACTGGTGAGAGCGACACCCTGACGGGGTTGTTGGGGGGGGCTGCTCGGCGACCCCACGGGGTCAATGGGGTAGGGGCGGGTTTCGGCACATCGGTCACCGCTTCGCGGATGACCGATGCCTAAGGAGCGAGCACCCTTCGGGTGCCTCACGGATGAGCTCTCCTTGGTACATGGTTACCCCATGCTCAAATGCGTCACCCACCACCATGACTTCGGGTCGTGCGGACCGAGAGAATCCTAATACCGATATTAGTGATCTCTAATATCGGTATTAGTGATCTCTAATATCGGTATTAGATTTATCCCACATCCCTGATGATTTAATGCAGAGATTGTCGGTGACGCCTTTGAGCCAATCCGCTAAGCAATACACGCGCGAGAGGGCTGACGCATTTGAGCCTTACATAAGTCATTCAACTCAATGGGAAGAGTGGTGATCGATGCACCCCGACAGGGGTGCTCGCTTTTTAAACACCGGTCGAGGGGCGTAGCCCCGAAGACCCGCGGACTGGACAACGCAAGCAATCTGCGACTCCGGTAGGGCGTAGCACTATCAAGCTTGCCCGGGGAATGCGATGCCCAGAGGGGGCGACGGTAGGGGAATATCTGCTCGGCGACCCGCAAGGGGTAGAGGGAATTAAGGCGGGTATCGGCACATCGGTCACCGCTTCGCAGATGACCGATGCCTATGGAGAGACTGTTGCACGAAGGCGATCTGCTGCGTTGCTTTCGGAATTCGGTCTCAGTCACGTACGTGAGTACGCTCCCTTCGGCCTCATCCTCAGCGCCTTGCATCTCATCCTTCGCGCAAAGTCTCAGCACATTTGAAACAAATGTGCGAGAATGGCCCTTCGTGCAACATTCTCTTGGAGCGAGCACCCTTCGGGTGCCTCAGGGATAAGTCCCCTTCGGTACATGATTAACCTAATGCTCAAATGCGTCACCCCTGTGCACGCCCGAGAGGGTAGCTTTATTCCCGTTTCTTCTTAAAGAGCCAAATGATTTCCGTACCTCTCTGATGCCCTAGGCCTGTCGGTGAACTTTTACAGATCGGTATCTTTTTGCAGCAGCGGAGCCTGGCATCGGACTTCATAGTAGCGGTATGGTGTGCAAAAAAAGAGGGGACCACGCTCACGCGCAGTCCCGCTCGGAAAAACTTGTTTAATGAAATTAACGCATCTGATAAACAAAACCTTTATCCTGTAGGCCCGGCATGCAGGCCCTATTACACACTTCTCCTATTATGCAGGGCGGAGAACCCACTATTGTAGTACCAACAACATTACTGCTGCTCTGTACTCCTATGATGATCACTGTAGGGAAGGGTTTAATCGTGTGTCAAAGATTTTTCGGCAAAAATCAAGCGCTCTGTCATCTCGGAGGGTGGCAGGGCGCTCGGATCTCTTATGCAGTACCCCTAATTGAGACCTTTGCATAATACCCCATCTGCAGCGTCACTTTCGAGATTCGGGCTTGGTCATGTGCGTAAGCACACTCCCTTCGCCCTCACTCTCAGTTCCTTGCATCTGGGGTGTTCTGCAAAGTCCCTGCCGAAAAAGCGGTGCTTTTTCGGCGAAAGACCATTTTGCAATGGTCTTATATGACTAGTGCTAAGACCTGCGGGCTACTCCGCAGATCATATTGCAGGTGTTACAGATCGTCGTTAGCTCAGTCCCAGGGATAGTCGCAGCTTACGTCGGTGATTGCCCCAGATTTTCTGCAGGGTGGTGGGCTCGAGGTGCTCATCGTGGTCATTGACTAAGAGCGACACAAGGTGAGAGAGCTCGGAGACGACGATTTCCATGCGCACGTAGCTGTCCGGGTGGTCATTCCAATTCCACTGGATATACTCCCCCTTCTTCAGGTCAGTCACGGTGGCGGTGCGGTCATCGCCTGTCTCGTCCCAGAAGACGTGGATGTTCCTTAGGGAGACGTCTACTCGGGGTGCCATCCACTCCGAGAGCCCTCTGGAGGTGGAGATCTGGTTCCATACACTCTGAGGAGAGGCGTTGTCCAGGTCTATCTCAATCTTGTAGCCCTCTCCATGCGTGGTCCTTGCCATAGCGTTGTATTCTTAGTCCTACTTTCTTGTGCAATATAGTCATTTCTTCTTACCCATGGGGTACCTTTTCCGACTTCCATCTCCTCGAGGGTAGTTTTTTGAAAGCAAGTTGTCGCTCCGAAGCCACGTAGATTGTAAAGTATTAAGTAAATTTGCTTCGTTACTGTAAGCACAATAATACGAGAACTATGATAAGGAGTAAGGAAGCCAATCAGCCCGTATGGAGAGATATCACAGCACTCTCCGATCTACCCCAATCCCTGCAGCAACTGGAGGAGCTCGCCAACAATCTCTGGTGGGTCTGGAATGCCCCTGCCCGTCATCTATTCCGGGAGCTGGACCCCTTGGTGTGGTACCACTCTAAGGGAAACCCGGTGCACGTGCTCCACACCCTCTCTCAGAGCCGCATCGAGGAGCTGACTAAGGATAAGGACTTCCTCGGGAGGCTGGCTAAGGTGTACGACAGCTTCAGAGCCTATATGGATCAGCCGATGCGGGACGATCTCCCGTCTGTCGCCTACTTCTGCATGGAGTATGGGATCACCAATATCCTCAAGATCTACTCCGGTGGTCTCGGGATCCTCGCCGGCGACTACATCAAGGAGGCGAGTGACTTTGGCGCCAATATGGTGGGTGTCGGCTTCCTCTATCGCTACGGCTACTTTGACCAAAAGATCACCGCTGACGGACAGCAGGTGGCTGAGTATAAGGCACAGGACTTTGAGGACCTGCCCCTCACGCTGGTGCGTGACGACAATGGTGCTCCGCTGATGCTTCGTGTGCCCTTCAATGGCTACGAGGTGTCTGCTCAGATCTGGCGCGTGGACGTGGGTCGGGTGAAGCTCTACCTTATGGATACCGATATTGCCGAAAACTCTGAGTGGGATCGACAGATCACCCATCAGCTCTATGGTGGCGACTGGGAAAATCGCATGAAGCAGGAGTATATGCTCGGCATCGGTGGTGTCCAGATGCTTCGTCTCCTCGGTATCGAGACCGATGTCTGCCATGCCAATGAGGGTCACGCTGCCTTTATGGGACTGGAGCGTATGGCTCATATGGTGGAGGGCGGTCTTGACTTTGACCAGGCACTGGAGCTGGTCCGCTCCTCAAGTCTCTACACCTGTCACACGCCGGTACCTGCCGGCCATGACTACTTCGATGAGGCGCTCTTCACGAAGTATATGGGTCACTATGCCGATAAGCTCCACATTTCGCATCAGGAGCTGGTCGACCTCGGACGAGAGACCCCCGGGTCGCATGAGAAATTCTCCATGAGTGTCCTCGCTCTCAATACCTGCCAGGAGGCTAATGGTGTCAGCAAGTTGCACGGCCAGGTCTCCCGGGAGATGTTTGCCCCTGTCTGGAAGGGCTACCTCCCCGAGGAGCTCCATGTCGGCTACGTGACCAATGGCGTCCACCTGCCTACCTGGATGGCATCCCCGTGGGCTGACCTTATGGAGAAGAGTGTCGGCGAGGGCATCCTGAGGGATCAGGATAGTCTCGAGCTGTGGGACAAGGTCTGGCAGACTCCCGACAAGGACGTATGGCAGAGGAGGCTGGAGCTCAAGAGTCGTCTCATTGACTACCTCCGCCGTCGCTACGAGGCACATATGGGCGACTTCAATCAGGACCCCACGATGCTGATGAGCTTCCTCGAGACACTTACCCCGAAGACACTTCTCATCGGCTTTGGTCGCCGCTTTGCCACCTACAAGAGAGCGCACCTCCTCTTCACAGACCTCGAGCGCCTCTCCAAGATCGTCAACGACCCCGAGCACCCGGTGATCTTTATCTTCACCGGTAAGGCGCACCCGGCTGACGGAGGCGGGCAGGGGCTGATCCGGCATATCTTCCAGATCTCCAAGCGCCCCGAGTTCCTCGGCAAGATCCTCTTTGTCGACAATTACGACATCAGGGTGTCGCAATTCCTCATCCCCGGTGTAGACATCTGGCTCAATACACCGACGCGCCCGCTTGAGGCATCAGGTACCTCGGGTATGAAGGCACTGATGAATGGTGTACTCAACTTCTCCGTCCTCGACGGCTGGTGGTACGAGGGGTACGTCAAGGGGGGAGGCTGGTCGCTCACCGAGAAGATCACCTTCTCCGACACCAATCTCCAGGACAAGCTTGACGCTGCTACCATCTATCGTATGCTGGAGGAGGAGATCATCCCGCTCTACTACGACAATGATAAGGAGCAGTCCTACTCAGAGGGCTGGATCCATGCCATCAAGACGGCCACCTCGCAGATACTGCCTCGCTTCACGATGCGTCGGATGATCCGGAATTACTATGACCGCTTCTACAATCAGCTCGGCGAGCGAAGCGCCATGCTCCGCGCCAACGACTACCGTCAGCTCGGTCAGCTCCTCGACTGGGAGCGCCATGTGGCGCAGTCGTGGTCTCACCTGGAGGTGGTCGACACCCGGCTGAGCAAGGACGATGGCACGCAGCTAAGCAACTTTACCGTGGGCGGGACCGCTCGCGTGAGTGTCACTGTGGATCAGCACGACCTGCGTAGTGACCTGGCTGTCGAGCTGATCATCGCTCGTGAGGATACCAAGACGAAGAAGCTTCACCTCGCCGGCAAGCAGGCCTTCCACCTCGTCTCCGAGGAGGGATCTCGCCGGCGGTATGAGCTGAAGGTGGATATTGATCTCCCCGGCACCTATAAGGTAGCTACTCGCATCACCCCGACGCATGAGCTGCTGGCACACCCGATGGCTCTGGGGTATATGAAGTGGGTCCCCCTCTTCTGATGCACGTCATTACACTGATAGTGGGATGAAGATCCACCACGAGGGTACGGCTTTCTTAGTCGCAGCGGGATTATTCCTCAGCTTCCTCTGTCTCTACGTCTACTTAGTCGTGGAGCAGCGGTGGCCCTTTTGGCTCGCTGTCGTGGTGAGTGTGGTGCTGCTGGGCATCGCCTTCAATTTTTACCGCTCACCACATCGCATCTATGGTAAGCCGACGGACGGGCTGGTGCTCGCCTCGGCGGATGGGCACATCGTGGCGATCGAGGAGGTGGATGAGCCGGAGGTCTTGGGCGGTAAGTGTCTGATGATCTCCACCTTTATGTCCCTCTTTAACGTCCACGCTCAGTGGGTGCCGGTGGCGGGCAAGGTGACCTATGTGCGTCACCACCGGGGCAATGTCTATGCTGCCTATGTCCCCAAGAGTAGTACGGAGAATGAGCGCTCCACCGTCGAGATCGTCACTCCCGAGGGACACCACATCGTGGTTCGCCAGATTGCAGGGGCGATGGCTCGTCGCATAGAGACCTATCTCAGGGAGGGGGAGAGGTGTGAGATCGATGACCAGCTGGGCTTTATCAAGCTCGGCTCCCGTGTCGACATCTTCCTCCCTCTCGGGAGTAAGCCCCTCGTGGACCTTGACGAACCGGTCACCGGCAACGTCACCGTGCTGGCAGAGCTGCCTCCGCGCAAGTCGTGTAAGTAAATAGAATCTATGGCAAAGCCGATCTATAAATACCTCCCCAATCTCCTCACGCTCTCCAACGGGCTCTTCGGGGCGCTATCTATCGTGATGTACCTCACGGTCTCGCTTCAGGCGGCGCTCTGCTGTATAGCCGTGAGCCTGATCGCAGACGTACTCGACGGGATGACCGCGCGGCTGCTCCACGCCACATCGGACATAGGGGGCGACCTTGACTCCCTCTCCGATGTCATCTCCTTTGGTGCCGCACCGGCGATCTTGCTGACGCTGGTACTCCAAGGGCAGGGCTGGGGTGTCGCCTGCTGGGCACCGCTGCTGGTCGTACCCGCCTCGATCTACCGTCTGGCGAAGTTCAATAACGACCCCCGTCAGACCACCTCCTTCATCGGCCTTGCCACCACCGGCAACGCCGTGATGCTGGCTCCGCTGGCGCTCTTCTTTGAGGGGCATAGTGTCGCACCCACACCGCTCTCCCAGGCTCTCTTCGTCCTCTTTATGGTCGTGGACGCCTGGCTGCTGGTGTGCGAGGTGCCTTTCTTCGGTCTTAAGCAGCTCTCTAAGGGCTGGCGAGCCAATATCGGGCTGATCATCGTCGTCATTGCAGCGATTGTGGCGCTGATCCTCTTTGGCATAGAGGGGATCGCCTGGGCGATGATGCTTTACATTTTGCTTAACTTAATCACGTGGCTGGCTCATAAGTCAGGCGCAAAATCAACAAACCAATGAAGATAAACGATAAGTCCTACGTCCGCGTACAGTATAAGCTCACCGAGGTCGCTCCTGACGGCTCCGAGACATTCGTCGAGGAGACGACGGAGGATCGCCCTATGGACTATGTCCATGGTCTCGGGATCCTGCTGCCTGACTTTGAGAAGGAGCTAAGCGGTCTCGATGATGGGGATGCCTTTGACTTCACACTCGAGCCTGAGGCTGCCTATGGTCCCTTCCAGGAGCAGCTCCTGATGGATCTCGACAAGTCCATCTTCCAAGATCCGGAGGGAAAGTTTGATAGCGGCTTTGTACAGGTGGGGCGCTACGTCCCTATGCGCACCGCTGACGGTCAGACGGTCAATGGGCTGGTGCTCGACATCACGGAGGATAAGGTGAGGATGGACTTCAATCACCCGCTCTCCGGGAAGACGCTCCACTTTGTCGGTCACGTACAAGAGGCTCACCCCGCCACCGATCAGGAGCTTAAGCGCTTTGAGCAGCTCCTCCACGGTGGCTGCTGCTGCGGCTCTGACGAGGAGGAGTGCGGTGGGCATCATCACGACGAGACGTGCCACCACGGGCGTGGCAACGACTGCCTCTGCCACAAGTGCCACTAAGCTTTTAGCACAAAACCAAATGCGCTGAGGTCTCTCCGCTCTTGTGGAGGGACCTCAGCGCTTTTGCATTTCTATTTAGAGACCTTTGCATAATACCCCATCTGCGGCGTCACTTTCGAGATTCGAGCTTGGTCATGTGCGTAAGCACACTCCCTTCGCCCTCACTCTCAGTTCCTTGCATCTGAGGTGTTCTGCAAAGTCCCTGCCGAAAAAGCACCACTTTTTCGGCGAAAGACCATTTTGCAAAGGTCTTATTTACTCAAAGGAGAAGACCTCGCGGAAGGCACCCAGCAGAGCCGCTTTTGCCTCCTCCATAGGGACCTCGTGTCCCAGCTCCCGAGCCAGACTGGTGACGCCTCTATCGCTGAAGCCACAGGGGTTGATCCAGTGGTAGGCATCCTCGTGGGTATTGACGTTGAAGGCGATGCCGTGCATCGTGACGAAGCGGCTGGCGCGCACGCCAAGGGCGCAGACCTTGCGGGGGTAGCTGTCAGTATGCAGCCAGACGCCGGGGGCGTCGTCCATCAGCTCACCGGTGAGTCCGTACCTACGCAGCACGGTGAGCGCCACCTCCTCGAGGGCAGCGACGTAGCGCCTGACGCCGAGGTGTAGCTGCTCGAGGTCAAGGATCGGGTAGACGGTCCACTGACCCGGACCATGGTAGGTGGCGTCACCACCGCGATTGGTACGGACGAGGTCGATGCCTGCCCGGCGGATCTGCTCCTCGGGGTAGAGGAGGCTCTCCTCCTTAGCATTGAGCCCAAGGGTGATGACCGGCTTGTGCTCGTTGAAGATCAGATACTGCCTCGGCACTTCACCTCGATGCTTTGCCTCGATCGCTTGGTCAAAGAGCTCTCGCTGCTGATGGTAGGAGTCGGCGTAGCTGATACCGGAGGGATTGATGATGACTTGTAGCTCAGTCATGGGTTTACCATTTTTTGGGGACATACTTCTCACACAGCATGGAGGCGGGGCAGTAGTTACAGCCACTCGCATCGCCGGCCTCTACGGCAAAGCTGAAGTCATCGTCGAGGATCAGTCTCACCGCCTCTCGCAGCCACTCCTTTACGCTTGAGTCCACATTTGTCCGGTAGTCGCTGATCACGAATGGGTTCGGGTCTATTTCCTTGGGGACCTTCAGTGTGATGATGCCATCATTAATGTCGGGCGCACCGGGCTTGAGGATCATCGGGCGGATGTTAAGGTTTTTATCTGGCAAGAACCGGTTGAGCTCGCCCGACTTGAGCATAACGTCGCAGTAGTAAAGGAGCTGGATGACTGCGCCATTGATTTCCTTAGCCTGCTTGAGGCAATCGACCAGCTTTTTAGGGTCAGTAGGCCACTTGGAGAGGTCACACTCGGTCTTGTCCCGCCCGGTCTTGTAGTCGATGATATTGACGGTGTCGCCCTGTACATCTATGCGGTCGATGATGAGCTTGAAGTTTGCTCCCACATAAGTGGTCTCTATCTCTATCTCCCCGCCGACGTAGGTGATGCCCTTGCCTGGCTCGACCCGCTTGAGGTCCGCCTCCACCATCCGCCGGACAAGTTTCCTCGTCATCTTGAGCTGGTTGTCGTTGTAGTCACTCTCCTTCGTCTTGAGGTGAAGCAGCTTGGCACTATCGTCTACCGCCTTGTTTATTATCTCATCGCCACATAGGATATCAGAGAGACTTTCACGCGAGAGACCATCTTTTTCCCCCTCCTTATCCTTATAGAGCAATTGCATCGCAGTGTGGAAGAGGGTACCGCTGTCTCTCTTGTCGAGGACACCGGATAGGTTTTCATCGTCCCTTATCCCCTCGATGGCGCTGTAGTAGAAGCGTCTCGGGCAGGTGTGGAAGTCCTTCATCCGTGAGGCGGAGAGGCGCTTTACCTTCTCTGTAGGCCTTTTGGCACTTACGCTATCCCTGTACCGGCTGACCAGCGTCTTGTCCTCAATGAAGTAGCCGCCATCCTCTGCTCTGGTGAGGGGGAAAGAGGCCTCCGCCTCGTACATGGGCACCTTGTAGACGTCTCTGAGGAGCTGCACGTAGCGTGACGGCTCTCCCTCGGAGGAGTCACCGGCGCGTGCGTCATAGAGGAAGATGACGCACTTGGCACGCGACATAAGGCGGAAGAAGTTGTAGGCTCTTGTCTGCTCCTGCAGATCGGTCGTCGGGAGGCCGTACGCTGTCCGGAGAGAGAATGGGATGGTCGTATCGAGCCGGGTGGCAGTGGGGAGGATGCCCTCTGCCGCATCGGGGATGATGACAGTGTCGAAGTCAAGCCCGCGTGTCTCCAATAGCCCCATCACCTGTATGCCTCCCAGTGGCCTACCGCTGAAGGGGATCCTCGCCTGAGAGATCGTGGTGCGGAGGAGATCCACAACGATGGGGAAGGGGAAGGGGTTCGTGCTGCTCTCGGGGTGGCGCTCAGGGTAGGCTCTCTGAGAGATGAGCTGTGGCCGGATGAGGTATCGATGGATGTACTTGATCATCCCCCGCTCGGGATCCTCTTCCTCCTCTGTGGATGCGCTCTCCGTGACGAGAAGCTCGAGGAGATGGTCCACCTGTTTCGTCAGCGCAACCCCCTCGGGATAGCGGACTATGTCGGTGCTCGACGGACAGAGAGTCTCTGGTTCGCTGAAAATAGTCAGCAGTATCTCCCTTGTGCGGCTTTCACCGGGGAAGTTCTTTTCGATCAGGGTCCGTAGGTCCTTGGTGCCGATGAAGTACCACTTCTCATCGACCAGCTTTTTCATCAGCCGCTGACGTGCTTTTGCCATCTCGTCATCGGAGAAAAACTTAGAGAGGGCGGTCAGCATAAGGATCTCGCACACCTCGGTGAGGCGGTACCGCTGCCCCCGCTTGTAGTAGTTGCTCCAGTACTTCAGCAGCAGGCTCAGCATCGCTGCGACGGGGATGCCCTTGATGGGGTAGCCCATGGTGACGTTGATCTTGTCGACCCCCTTCGGCATATTGCTCAGGAGTGGTAAGAGGAGACTCTCATCGGGAAGGACGATCGCTGTCCGCAGTGGTTCGTGCGGGTCATAGAGTGGGGCGCTCTCGTCCGTCAGTGACTCCACGATCTTTTTCCAGCCGCCCTCTATCAGCTTGCGGATCGCTGCGGTCTGAGCGACTGCCGAGGCGGTAGAGATGAGGGCGGTGTGGAGCTCGTGTGCCTGATCGGGGACTTCAAAGTCTATGTGGTAGGGCTCATCGGTCGGAGTGCGGTAGTGGGAGGTATTGTACTTGACATAGGAGCCGGCCAGTCCGGGAGAGTCAAGGATAGGGGAAGTGAAGTAGTCCCAGTAGAAGATTGCCTTATTCTTATCCTTATCCTTATCGGAGCCTCTAAAGTGGTCGAGGATCTTGTACATGGCGGGCGTCTGAGCATTGAGCCCCACAAAGACGGTGATCATCCCGTCGTCGGTGAGACTGAGCTTCCCCTTCTTGATCTGCCGGACCGCCTCCCGGAGCATCATCCCCTCGTAGGCGAGCCCCTCCTTCTCCATCAGGCTCTTGGCACGTCTGTAGATCCTGGGAAGCTTGATCCAGAAGTCGAGGAACCTTTTCTTCATCTCCTGCATCTTCTTCGTCGCCTCCTCCTTCTTCTTCTGCTCCTCCTCGGTTTTCGTCTCCGTCTCCTCGGTTGCCATCTCATTCACCCTCGCAAGCACGCTCCAGTCGGGGTCCTTGTCGTAGATCAGCTTGCTGACCGCACTCCACTGCCGCTGGGAGAGGAAGGTGGAGAGATCCTCGGTGAGCTCCTTGTGGTTGAGCAGGTTCTCTAAGAAGCTGTCGACCTCGATGAGATGCTTGTCGATGTCGTCAAAGTCTCGCAGCAGAGCCTGCCCCAGGTCGTAAAAGTCCTCAAAGGAGCGCTCCTCCGACCCGAGCTCCATCACCTCGAGGTAGGCGAGGTAGATCTTGTGGATCACCAGCAGTTCGTTATTGGGGTCCTCCCCACCGGAGAGGTGCAGCCTACGCCTGATGAGGCTATTCATCGTAGTACACTCCGGCAGCAGCAGCGGCCTCGCATTAGCGCACTGCTCTAAGTAGTGGCAGAGGAAGATCCCCGCTCTCTGATTGTGGAAGATGAAGCGGTACTGATACAGCGGCGGAGTGGCGCCCGGCTGCGAGGTCAGGCTGTAGAAGTGCTCAGCAATCTGCTGGAGGAAAGGCTTTGCCATAGTGTACTATATGAGGAGGTGAGTGAGGTGCTAAAGGAGCCCTCCGCCTCCATCGACTGATGAAGAGAGGAGGGCTCACAGATATAAGGTGTGCAGTATTGGACTGCTTATCTCTTGCGCTTGGTGATGGCGTTGTAGATAGCGATGAGGATGATGGCACCGATGACCGCTACGACGAGCTGTCCCCAGAAGCCACTCCCCTCAGTGACGCCAATGAGGCTAAATACCCAGCCTCCTACGACACCTCCGAGGAGACCCAGGATCGTATTCCAGATGATGCCCTTGGCACCTCCGGGCATGATCCAGGAAGCGAGCAGGCCGGCAATGAGGCCGATGATAAGTGACCAAATGAGTCCCATAATGTTCTTTTCTTATTGAATGAGTGAAATGTATTAATGATCAGAATTGTCAGAGCGGAAAAAGGAGAAGTGAACTGCTCCATAGTGACGCATCTCAACAAAGTCAGGATCGTCACTGAAGTCCACCTCCTTGGGATGCTCCTGTACATAGAGTCCTCCCTCGGCGAGGATGTGTGCCTCCCGGATCAGCTGTGGCAGGTCCGGTAGCTGCGCTAAGTCGTAGGGCGGATCCGCCACGATGACCTGATAGCTCGGCACCTCCGACGGCTCCTTGACGGCAAGCCGCCTGAGCCACTTGAGTACATCGTAGTGTATGACCTTATACCCCGGGTCGCCCAGCGTCTCTGCCGTCTGGCGGATAAAGGCGGCATGTGCCTCATCGCGCTCGATGGCGGTCACACTACGCGCCCCCCTCGAGAGCATCTCGAAGCCGAGGCTGCCGGTGCCGGCAAAGAGGTCAAGCGCATCGCTCTCCTCCCAGTCGACGTAGTTGGCGAGGATGTTAAATAAATTCTCCTTCGCCATATCGGTGGTGGGGCGAGCCTTGAAGGTGCGTGGCACCTCAAAGCGTCGGCGACCATATTTCCCGCTTATTATCCGCATATCAGAGCGAGACGGATGATCGGGGAGTGGATGTCTGCCAGCTCCTCGGTGTGTGAGCAGAGAGATCCGTAGTCATTGACCCTCACGTTGGCCACCGCATCCCTCAGGAGCTGTGTGGCTGAGTCTATCTCGTCTGACTCCTCCGCAAAGATCAGGAGGTGATCCTGCTCCTTGTCGAGGCGGAAGTGCTCCCATACAGACGTGATGTAGTAGAGCAGGTCGACGCGGTCAGCTATGGTGTAGCGATTGGCGAGGCGTAGATGCCCCGACTCGCAGTAGCAGAGATCCGTATGTCCCTCCGAGACCAGTGCCAGGAGGGTCCGTGGGTAGCGGCGACGGCTGTAGGTCGCCCCGGCAAGTGCAAGAGCAGCGACGGGATGAGCGTAGGAGGGACTCTGCAGAGCGCTCTGGCACTCGTCAAATGTCTCCTCTGTGGTGGTAAAGATCAGGTCAATCCCCAGGTCGTTGATCGTGGTACTCTGTAGGCAGTGTCCCTCAGGGAGATCGGAGAGCCAGTGTTGGGGCGTCACTCCTCCGCTGGTGAAGTCTCTCGGCACCAGCGTGTAGCTCCCTCCCTCATCGATGTAGAGAGTGGTGGAGCCAAAGGGGCGAGCCAGCTCCCTCCGGCGGAGGAAGTCCTCTGCTGCCTCCCTGACTCGTACGAGGATGTGACTCCGGACCAGAGGGCGATCGCCACTCTCGGCGATCACCCCCTCAAGCCCATTATCGCTAAGGGTGACGAGGAGTGAGCTCCGCTTGATATCTGACTCAGTGAGGTCACGACCGGTGTGTCGGTCTCTGATCTGATCCATAGGGTGGGATGGTAAGCAAGAGAGCCGATCTCACTCGGTCGGTACCGGTACAGATCGGCTCTCAGATTGATTTAGTAAGTAGCTGGGTCTATAGGCACTCAGTCCTCGTGGATTACTCCCAGTTACCAGCGTTATTATTGATCTCTGTCAGTGAGCCGACCTTCATGCCGGGGTACTTCCCCATCTTCGTCTGGCGATCCACTGCGTTATTCAGCTCCGTTGCATCGAGGTCACCGAGGTAAGCGGCAAAGGGTGCGCTCGCCTGGAAGACGTTGATCGCATACTTGTGACCCTCCGGACCGGTGACGATCGAGGCGGTGTCCATCTGGAAGAACTCACCGGTATTGGGGATCCTGCCGAAGGTGCTGAGGTCAATCTGACGGTCGCCAAATACGGTAGTCAGCGCCGGAGCGATCACGGTGTCACGGGAGAAGACTACGGTCTCGCCATTGACATTCCGCACCAGTCTCTGCTCCTTAGCCTTCGTCCAGTCACCGGTCTTCTCAGCCTGAGCGACGATGGCAAGTGCATCCTGCTCGGTCATACCATCCTCGAGCTGCTTCTCGCTGAGCTCCAGCTGACGACGCACGGTCTTCACCTGACCATTCTGAAGCCAATTGATCAGCTCGTCAAAGGAGGGGGTGTGATGACCATTGGATGACTTGTAAGCCACCTGAGCCGTGCGGACGTCCTTGAGACGCTCGATGATGCGAAGCTCACGCTGAGTCTTCGTGTTCTTGAAGCGGATCGGTGTCTCTACCCTGGCGTAGCATACGTAGGCAAGAGCCAGCACTGCTGCGACAAGAAGGATCTTGAAGAGATTTTTCATAAGATGAAATATTGTGGTTGTTTTATGTCTGAAAGAAAACGCCCGAGAGGCCAGCACGTGGCACCTCACTGACAAAAGTAGCAAAGTTTATTGATATGACCCACATTGTAGCGCACAAATTTTCACCTGAGTCGCCTGATCTGTCCCCAAGTGGCTACCACTCTACCTATTATACGGCGACCCTTACGGGATGCCGAGCAGTCTCTCTGATCTATCGGTGACTCGCCAGGGGTGCTGGGTATCTCCATATCTCTACCTATTGTTATTGCTGTCCGGCAGAGTGTGTACTCTTGCTTGTGGTACCACAATGGGCTGAATTCGGAAATGAAGTCAGCCCTTTCTTGACCCCTCGCACAGACTCTTATGGGATAGCATCGAATCCTAATACCGATATTAGTGATCTCTAATACCGGTATTAGTCGCGTCTAATATCGGTAAAAGAAAAACCTCCGATGAGATAGACCGACCGGTGCCGCCGGAGCACCCGCTCACGCTGGAGATATACTGCAGCCGCCACTACCTACCACTACCTGCAGAGTAGGGTGGTGGCTGTGGGAAGACGGTACAAAATAGTACCTTTGTTGTGGCTCGAGCCGGTATGGCTCGTGGACAACGTTTGGCAACAAGAATCATTAGGATAGTAAAGAAAGACATGAGTAAGCTCGTTGGTAACCTTATACCTCGCACCTTCTTCATCACCAAGGGGAGTGGGGAGTCTGACCTGGAGATGCATGCGGGGTCTTATCATATGGCTCTGCACGATGCCGGGATCTGTGACTTCAATATCATGACCTACTCCTCCGTCATCCCCGCCACGGCGGTCCTCACCACGATGGATGAGATCGACCTGCCACCCTTTGGGTCCGAGATGAAGACGATCATGGCGGTGTCTCACGGTACACAGGACGAGTTTGTCTCCGCCGGGGTGGTCTACTCGTGGATGTACAGCGACGAGAATTTTGACCACAAGGTGGGCGGTCTCGTCTGTGAGGTGAGTGGTCGCTACCTGATCGAGGAGCTGGAGAGCCGTCTCACTCGCGTGATTACCGACCTGCACGACAAGACCTACTCGCAGTACTTCCTCGGTGAGCTCAATTTCGTCACCGAGGGCATCACCATCGAGAAGCGGTATGGCACGGCTCTCGCCGGGCTCTGCTTCATCGACTTTGAGCAGCCTGAGATCAAGGAGTCCAAGTAACTCTCCGCATACTTTCTTTTATCGATCAAGGCTGCCGGAGCTCACGAAGAAGGGGTGTCGGCCGGCTTGATCTTTTTTTACACATACCTGATATGTCGTACTTTAGTCAACTGACACAGCGCCGCCGGAGCATACGTAAGTATAGCGCTGAGGAGATCGATCCCGATCTCCTGACTGATATCGTGGAGTGTGCCCTCCGGGCGCCTACGTCACGGAATAGTCGCAGTGTACGGCTCATCATCGTGGATGACCCCGAGACGATCCGCGCACTGAGTGGCATAAGGGAGCACGGCTCCGCCTTCGTGGCCGGTGCCTCGGTGGTGATCGCTGTCTGTGCGGATACGACTGAGACGCGTCGCCCTCTCGCAGATACAGCGATAGCGGCCTCTTACCTACAGCTGGCTGCCACCTCCAATGACCTCGGTAGCTGCTGGTGCCACGTGGAGGATGCTCCCGGGGCTGTCGATGAGACGGCTCAGGAGACTGTCCACAGGCTGCTGGATCTGCCGGAGTCTTACCTCTGCCACTGTCTCATCGCCCTCGGTGTCCCTGAGGATGCCGATCAGCTGGAGCCGGAGGAGCGCTCTCTGCCGTGGGAGCATGTCTTTGTCGGGCATTACTCGGCCGAGGAGTCGGAGGAGTGACTGCGGTGGTGACCTCTCGAGATAGCCATACCTTTGCGATCATGGGGAGCGGCAATGTCGCCTCTCATCTCGCCCCCTCTCTTACTCGGGCAGGATGGCGCTGCCGAGCGGTATGGAGCCGCTCCCCGGAGCATGCTGCGGAGCTGGCATCACTGGTGGGGGCGGAGAGCACCTCTGATAGGGATCTCTTTGCTCACCTGCTGCAGGGAGATCCCTCCGTGGAGCTGCTCCTCCTCTGTGTGAGTGATGATGGACTCGCAGAGGTGGCAGAGAGCCTCCCGACCAATCTTGCGGCGACGGTGGTCCACACCTCGGGAAGCACGCCCATGAGTGTGCTCTCCGAGCTGCGCTCGTATGGGGTCCTCTACCCGCTCCAGACGTTCTCCAAGTCGAGGGCGCTGGATATGGCTCGTGTCCCCCTTCTCCTGGAGTGGAGTGACCCGGAGGCGGAGGGGCGCCTCAGGGCTCTTGCGGGTGCTCTCGGGAGCGATGATGTGCGTCACGTGACCTCAGGGGAGCGCGGTAACCTCCACCTAGCGGCCTGCTTTGGCTGCAACTTTGTCAATCACCTGCTGGTGGTGGCGCAGGATCTCCTCCGGTGGACTCCACTATCGCTTAGCGATATGCGTCCACTCATCGAGGAGACGATCTCCAAGGCGCTGACGGCAGACGATCCGGCGGCACTGCAGACCGGCCCCGCAGTACGGCACGACACGTCCACACTGCAGAGGCATGAGGCTCTCCTGAGGAACGATCCGCACCTGACCACAATCTATCAACTGATGACCCAATCCATCCAAGAGAGAGCAGAGAAATCATGAGCAGATTTTCCCAAGACCTATCCGGCTACAAGGCTGTGGTCTTTGATATCGATGGAGTCCTCTCGGGGAGGACCGTGGCAATGAATGATCGGGGCGAACTGATCCGCACGACCAATGTCCACGACGGCTATGCGATGAGACTGGCTGCTCGGGCGGGTATCGTCCTTGGCATCATCACCGGGGGACATGGCGATGAGATCCGAAACCGCTTTGAGCCCATAGGCGTGAAGTACATCTATGAGCGGTGCCACCGCAAGGCGGAGAAGCTGATGGAGCTCTGCCAGACCGCTCAGATAGAGCCGTCGGAGGTGATCTACTGCGGTGATGACCTGATCGACATACCTGCGATGCGACTGGCAGGCTACAGCGTGGCTCCCGCCGATGCGGCGGAGGATGTGCTGATGGTGGCGGATCACGTCTGTGCCGTTGCCGGTGGCCAGGGCGTGGCGCGTGAGGTGCTGGAGGAGATGCTGCGTGCTCGGGGAGAGTGGGGCATCGTCACGGACTTGCCCACCTTTTGACCCTCTCATTCCCTATGAGACACTTGATACTTGGATCGGCCTCTCCGAGGCGCAGGGAGCTACTGGAGCGCTTGGGCATCGAGGATCTGGAGATCCGCCCTGCCAATATCGATGAGCCCCATCCGGAGGAGGTAGCCCCTCAGGATATGGCTCTCTTCCTTGCCCGACGAAAGTCCGATGCCCTTCGCGCCGGGCTGTCAGCGAGTGACCTCCTCCTTACGGCAGACACTGTCGTGCTGCTGGATGATGAGATACTGGATAAGCCGGTCTCAGAGGAGGATGCGCGTGACCACCTCCGTCGCCTCTCCGGTCGATCACACCGCGTCATCACCGGTGTCGTGCTTACCGACGGCACTCAGACCATAGAGCGGAGTGTGGAGACGGAAGTCTCCTTTGCCCCGCTGACCGAGGAGGCGATCACCTACTACATCAGCCACTTCCAGGTGATGGATAAGGCGGGGGGCTACGGCATCCAAGACTGGATCGGACTCGCTGCTGTCGAGCGGATCAATGGATCGTATACTAATGTGATGGGACTGCCTACAGCTGAGGTCTATAGTGCACTGTCCCACTTCTTGTAACACACGTATGGGAAAAATCTACAATACTCTGACCGCCCTCTTTATGCTCCTCGCAGTGGGAGCTGTCGTCCTCTACTTCGCCATGCCGCAGGATAAGACATGGTTCTTCATCATCGGTGGTGTTGCTATCGTCCTTCGTCTCGGGCAGTACGTCTGGAAGCTGACCCATCCCTTGAAGCGCCGTAGGCACACCGACTTCTGAGACCTCTGCCTCGGAGGGACCCATAAGCAAAGACCTTTGCAAAATGGTCTTTCGTTGAAAAAGCACCGCTTTTTCGGCAGGGACTTTGCAGAATGCCCCAGATGCAAGGAGCTGAGAGTGAGGGCGAAGGGAGTGTGCTTACGCACATGACCAAGCCCGAATCTCGAAAGTGACGCCGCAGATGGGGTGTTATGCAAAGGTCTCAAGCAAGCATCACCCGCTCCTCGATCCTGAGGGGCGGGTGATGCTATATGAGGGGAGGCCGGTTAGTGCTTCCCGATACAGAAGAGGATATGCTCGATCTCCTTGTCCATGACCGGCACGGGGAGGCAGTAGTATCGTGAGAAGGCGGGATTAAGCGCCACCAGGTACATACTCTTCACCTCTATGCCATACCCCACTCGGAGAATGTGTCGGTAGAGGTTTTGCTGCAGGCAGCCGATCACGTAGGGCGTGCTGTAGAGGTGCTCCAGACCATTGAGTCCGGGCGAGTGGGGGTTGTAGGTATTGGGTACAAAGTCGTAGCCATCCTCCTTGCCCATCCGGCGGCTCCGCTTCCAGTCAAAGAGGACGAAGTCGCCATTGTAGTCCTGAGCCAGCAGGTCAAGGGTCCCGGCGAGGTTGTAGTCCCGCTCAAAGATCTGCCACTCGGTGCGGAAGGGGGTTGGGCGGACCTCATTGAAGAACTGCTCGAAGGCTCTCATCTCGCTCTCGATCGAGAGGTGTTGCTTGCTATTGTCGTCCAGCGTGATGTCAAAGGAGTGCTCCACCGGCTGCTTGAGGAGGCTTCGCTCAATCTGCTCGTGCATAAAGGTCCCGAGGTGACGCGCCAGCAGCCCATTGTGCTCCCACAGATCCAGCTGCTCCTGGACTGTCGTCCCGAGAGTGCGAGACTTATACTCCGCCCAAGAGTGGACGTTGAAGGGTGGGAAAAAAGAGGAGATTAGATTGGTTACCGAGTGGAGCTTCTCCCCTGTGTCCGCGTAGGTGTACTCGTGACTTGCAGGGTCAAAGAGTATTTTGTCATCCATTGGAGAGGCGTTCAGAGCGTTAAAGTCCGCAGGATAGTTTCTTTCGATCATAGTGTCTCGCTGAAGTGGGTCTTGGGGTGAGTCGAAAAAGGCATCCGACCGAGTTACCCTCCGGGCAAATTTAAGACTATTGCCATTCACTGCCAAGCCCTTTGACATTTTATCACTATTTGAGACTGTTGCACGAAGGCGATCTGCTGCGTTGCTTTCGGAATTCGGTCTCGGTCACGTACGTGAGTACGCTCCCTTCGACCTCATCCTCAGCGCCTTGCATCTCATCCTTCGTGCAAAGTCTCGGCACATTTGAAACAAATGTGCGAGAATGGCACTTCGTGCAACAATCTCTATTTCGGTCAATCGAGGTACAGCGGTTAATTGGTAACTTTGTGACCTTGAGTTGGGAAATGATATGAGACAGAAATTGTATAGGCTATTGATGGCCTGCTTGGCGATGATGCCAATGGTGGAGGAGGTGTCGGCACAGACGGCGGACACGTCCTGTCGACCGGTGAGGGAGTGGCTGAAGAGTAAGCGGCAGAAGGCTAAGGAAGAGGCTGAGAAGCAGCCACAAGTGACGAAGAGTAAGGAGGAGCAGGCCTACGATGACTTAGTCAGTGAGGCGAGGGTGGACTCCGGGTTGGTCGTGACGATAGAGAAGGATGGGGACCTCTACTTCGAGGTGCCTGACAGTCTGCTGCGTCGTCCTCTCCTCTTCACCAGTCGCATCTCACGCACGTCAGACCCCACCGCAGCGGTGGCGGGACAGATGATGATCACTCCTTTCATTGCGCAATTAGAGGCGAAGGGGAAGGATGAGATCCTGATGAAAATGGTTCCCACGACCCACTATGTGGATGAGAAGGATCCGATCAAGGTATCTTTTGATCGCAATTTCTCTGCCCCTGTGGCGCGGGTCTTTGATGTGGAGGCGAAGACTGATCACTCGAGGGTGATCAATGTCACGTCGCTATTCCTCGATGGGGAGTCCCTCTTTGAGAGCGAGGATCCACTTTCGCCACCTCTCGGTGGCTCTGTGGGCGGAGGGTCGTACATTAGCGGGGTGCGCTCCTTTGAGCGGAATGTGGAGGTGAAGAGTGTCGCTGCGTATGGGCGTGGCAGGCACTTCACCACGATAGAGATCCATCGGTCGATGGTTCTGCTGCCTGATCGCCCGATGAGATCCCGCCGAGCAGACAGCAGGATCGGGTACTTCTCCTCCGGCAGGAGCCACTACTCCTCCGATAAGGATCGTATCGAGCGGTATGAGATCATCCACCGCTGGAGGCTGGAGCCATCGGATAGCGTCGCTTATGCTCGTGGTGAGGTGGTTGATCCGGTAGAGCCGATCACCTTCTACGTCGACACCGCTTTTCCACCCAAGTGGCGTCAGGCTATCCTGGACGGTATATGCGACTGGGAGAGCGCCTTTCGGACAGCAGGCTTCAGCAATGCCATCCGTGCCAGGATGTACCCTTCCAAGGAGGAGATGCCGGACTTTGATCCCGATGATCTGCGCTTCTCTTGCGTCAAGTATGCCACCTCCCATGTCGCCAATGCGATGGGCCCCTCCTATGTCGATCCGCGGAGTGGGGAGATCCTCTGCGCGGATGTGATCTGGTACCACAATATCACCTCTCTGCTCTACTACTGGCGGCTGGTCCAGACCGGTGCCGTAGATCCTCGGGTGCGTGCGGATAAGCTGCCGGACAGCCTGATGTGCGAGGCGATGAGGTATGTGGCGGCTCACGAGGTGGGGCATACGCTGGGGCTAGAGCATAATATGGGCGCCTCCTCGGCTTACACCGTGGAGCAGCTGAGGGATCCCGCCTTTACCCAAAAGTATGGCACCACACCATCGATCATGGACTATGCGCGCTTCAATTATGTCGCACAGCCCGGTGACTTGGAGCGAGGCGTCCGCCTGGTGCCTCCGCTCCTCGGCCCCTATGACACCTACGCCATCGAGTGGGGCTATCGTCGCTATCCTCAAGAGCTTGAGGCAAAGGCTCTCGCTGCACTGATCAAGAGCCATGCCGGGGACCGAAAGTATATGTATGGTCCGCAGCAGGATATGACTGTCGACCCCACAGCTCAGACGGAGGATCTCTCCGGTGATCAGATCGCTGCCAATACACTTGGGGTGAAGAACTTGAGGTACATCACTCAGCACTTTGAGGAGTGGCTCGGGGAGCCCGGCAAGTCCTCTGAGGACCTCAGGGCGGTCTATGATGCGATCCTTGAGCAGATGCTTCGCTACCTCCGTCACGTCACGCCTATAGTGGGTGGGCGGGTCTACTACGATGAGCGTCAGGGCGAGGGGCGGATGCCACTTACCTATCTGCCTAAAGAGCGTCAGCAGGAAGCGCTGCAGTGGACTTTCGCTCAGCTGCGAGGGATGAGAGAGTGGCTCTTCACGCCCTACCTGGAGCAGCGCTTCGATCGCTCCAATAGCTATAACCCCTATAAGAGTGAGCCCTTCTTCTTCTCCCTTGTCCTCAATGACCTCACCATAGGCTATCGGCTGAAGGGGATCATTGATGGCAGTGAGGCTCCCAAGGGCGGCTCCGACTATACCATCGAGGCGTACCTCAGTGACTACGTGGATGAATTGCTCCGCGAGGGGGCCGGAGGTCGTGCGCTGAGTCGCTCGGAGCAGAGTCTCCAGCGCACAGCGATAGAGATGCTGACCGGCTACGTCGAGTCCTCGGATCACTTTGGCGGAGATCATCTCGCCGCTGTGGAGCCCTCGTGGGCAGGCTCTCTCTCGTGCGAGACCTTTGCCGCTCGGTATAATTCGATGACCCCATTCGTCAAGAGTGAGGAGGTTGCTCCCTATATCCGTGTCGCCCTCGCCCGGATCCGCTCCGCATATCGACTCCGTGCCTCTCAGACAACGGACGCGACCACCAGAGCCTACTACGCCGGCTGGGAGGTGGCGCTCTCTCGACTCCTCGACAAGAAATAGCCGTATGAAGGAGGATAAAGTCAGGGGTCACTTGGCAATGCTGGTGGCGACCATAGCCTTTGGACTCAATGGTCCCTTCTCCAATGCCCTCCTCATCGATGGCACTCTGTCACCTTGGCTCCATATGGCGTGCCGCTTCGGGGCGGCGTGCATCCTCTTTTGGCTCGCCTCTCTCGTGGTGCCTACGGGGCGTCGAGTGGAGGCTCGGGACGCTTGGCTCCTCATCGGGGCATCTCTCACGGGCGTGCTGGGCAATCAGGGACTCTTCGCCTTTGCCATCTCCATGACCACGCCGCTACGACAGTCGCTGATGACGACGATGGGACCGATCTTCACCATGCTGCTGGCTGCACTCTTCCTCAAGGAGCCGGTGACCTGGAAGAAGGTCCTCGGGGTCCTTGTCGGACTGAGTGGGGTGCTGCTCCTGATGCTCACCAAGGGCGGTGATGCCGGCAGTGGTACTCGTGCGATCGTAGGGCAGATGATCGCCCTGCTCGCCACCTTTAGCTACACCCTTTACCTGACTGTTTTCAAGCGGCTGATCGATAAGTACTCTCCGCTGGAGCTGATGAAGTGGCTCTTCCTCATCTCCTTCCTGATCGTGCTGCCCTTCAGCATCGGTCCCGCTATGGAGATGCCATGGCGGGAGATGGATGGGACCTTCTATTTCCACCTCGGCTTTGTCGTCCTCGCCGCCACAGTGCTTGCTTACCTGATGGTCCCATATGCGCAGAGGCGCCTTCGTCCCACCGTCATTGCTGTCTATAACTATGGCAACCCAGTCATCGCCACGACAGCCGGATTGATGATGGGGCTGGAGACCTTCACTGTCGCCAAGATGGTTGCCGGTGTGCTGGTTATCCTCGGCGTCGTCATCGTGACGCAGAGCAAGTCTCGTCAGGATCTTAAGCGGAGACGGTAGCTCGTCCTGCCGGGGGCTGTGGGTAAAATGGGTACATTTGGAGAAATGAAATGTGTGTGAGGAACGATATGACAAGGACTGAGGAATTGGTGGCAAAGCAGAGGGAGTACTTCCGGTCGGGGGTGACCCTCCCCTGTCGCTTTCGCTGTGAGATGCTGGATCGCCTGTATCATGCGATACGGATGAGTGAGTCGGAGATTGAGGCTGCGCTGCAGGCGGATCTGGGGAAGAACCGCTTCGAAGCCTATATGACGGAGGTCGGCTTTGCCCTGAGCGAGATCAGCTACCTGAGGCGACATCTACCCCGGATGATGCGTCCGCAGAGGGTCTGCACCGACCTCTCCAATCTCCCCGGACGGAGTAGGATCGTCCCGGAGCCGTACGGCAATGTGCTGGTGATGAGTCCGTGGAATTACCCCTTCCAGCTGAGTATCTCGCCCCTCGCCGGCGCTATCGCTGCGGGGAATACGGTGGTGCTCAAGCCCTCCAATTACTCCATAAATACCTCCCGGCTACTCAGCCGACTCATCCGAGAGACATTCCCTCCTGAGTATATCACTGTGGTGGAGGGCGACCGGTATGTCAATCAGGACCTGCTGGATGCCCACTTTGACTACATCTTCTTCACCGGTTCGACCCGTGTGGGGCGGGTGGTGATGGAGAAGGCGGCGGCTCACCTGACGCCCGTCTCGCTGGAGCTGGGCGGGAAGAGCCCCTGCATCATCGACCCGACGGCTAAGCTGGACCTCGCGGCTCGGCGCATTGCCTGGGGGAAGTGCCTCAATAGCGGCCAGACCTGTGTCGCTCCGGACTATGCGTTGGTCCATCGGTCGGTCGTGGAGCCCTTCGTCAGTGCCCTGAAGCGTGCCTTTGTTAGGCAGGTGGGCGAGCATGCGGAGCTTAATCCGGACTATCCGCGGATCATCAATCGGAAGAAATTTGACCGCCTACGCGATATGATCACTGCGTCTGATGTCCTCTGGGGTGGGGCAGTGTCGGAGGAGACGCTCCGGATCGCCCCCTGCATCGTGCGGGGGGACTGGGGTTCTGCTGCCATGGAGGAGGAGATCTTTGGCCCCATCTTCCCCATACTGATCTACGATAGTCTCGATGAGGTGATCCGTGAGGTGACCGATCGTCCCCGTCCTCTGGCACTCTACCTCTTTACCGAGGATCGGAGGGTGGAGCGAGAGGTGATTGCGCGCATCCCCTTCGGTGGGGGCTGCGTCAATGACACGATTATGCACCTCACCTCGTCTCAGATGCCCTTTGGGGGTGTGGGCGAGAGCGGCATGGGTGGCTACCATGGGCGCTTCTCCTTCGAGACCTTCTCTCACCGGAAGAGCA